>Ga0272440_1000106_pt1 | contig 67669 bp, 18 predicted proteins | sample SSMMMBAug17_FD_192440 | JGI IMG/M metagenome (GOLD analysis project Ga0272440, IMG submission 192440) | Marine sediment archaeal communities from Little Sippewissett salt marsh, Falmouth, MA, United States - SSM-MMB-Aug17 | ecosystem: Environmental > Aquatic > Marine > Wetlands > Sediment ... | reverse complement strand
CTACGAGTATTATCGCACTTATCGGATTATATTCACTAAATATTAGTATTAATAATGAAATTGAATGTTTTGAAAAAAACGAACTTTCTCGAATTAAAGAAGGACTTGAAAACTATGTAAATATCGCTTTTGAAAATCTTAATTCCAATTATCAAAGGGCACAAAATAAGGATTATCTTAAAAAGCAGTATGGGCATCGTTTAGTAAACATAATAGACCTGGCACATTCTATAATTAATGCAGAGTTAGATTCTATCAAAAATGGCATACTCACTGAATCGCAGGCAAAAGAAATTGCAATAAATGCCATAAAAAAAATGAGATATGACAATGGTACAGGCTATATTTGGATTAATGACATGGGAACACCAATACCCAAAATGATTATGCATCCAACTGTTCCGGGTTTAGATGGTAAGGTTTTGGATAATCCAAAATTTAATTGTGCTTTAGGTAAAAAGCAAAATTTATTTCAAGCTTTTGTTGAAGCATGTGATCAAAATGGTGAGGGGTTTGTTGATTATCTGTGGCCAAAACCAACAAAAAATGGCCTGACAAAGGATCAGCCAAAACTATCTTATGTACGACTTGTAAAAGAATGGAACTGGGTCATTGGAACAGGTATTTATGTTGATGATGCCATTAAGGATGCGATGGAAACGTCAAAAAATGAAATTGATAAAATGCGATATAATCATGGCGTTGGATATTTTTGGATCAACGACATGGGAAAGCCTATCCCAAAGATGATCATGCATCCAACAGTACCCACTCTAAATGGTAAACTGTTAGATAATAAAAAATTTAACTGCGCGCAGGGCATTGGTAAAAATTTATTTCAAGCTTTTGTAGAAGTCTGCGAAAAAAACAAAAGCGGTTTTGTAGACTATCTATGGCCTAAACCCTCAAAAAATGGTCTGACAGCGGATCAACCCAAACTTTCGTTTGTTAAACTTTATGAACCCTGGCAATGGGTTGTTGGTACAGGTGTCTATATTGATGATATTAAGAATGATGTCGAACAAAAAAGACATGACTTAACAAAGCAGCTAAAACAATTATCCACTATATATTTTATGACTGTTGCATTCATTGTCTTGGGAGCAATTTTTTTCGTTAGTATCATGATTTCCCAGTCAGTTATTAAACCAATGAACTTGATAACCAGTAAACTTCAAAACATTTGCAAAAGAATTGTAGAAGCATCAGGACATATTCTTACAAATAATGGCGATCTGAGTAAAGATTCTGACTTTCACATTGAAAAAATAGAGAAATCCTTAGGTACGCTTGAAGAAATGTATCAAAAGACCGAACAAAGTGCAAAATTTGCAAATGATGCCAATGAACGTATGCATGAAACAGAAAAAGTGATTAACGATTCGAATGCCTCAATGGATGAATTAACATCATCTATGCAAAAAATTACTGCAACCAGTGAAGAAACACAAAAAATTATCAAAACCATTGATGAAATTGCTTTTCAAACAAATCTTCTTGCTTTAAATGCTGCAGTAGAAGCTGCCAGAGCTGGAGAAGCCGGCGCTGGTTTTGCTGTTGTGGCTGATGAAGTTCGTAATTTAGCTTTGCGTGCTGCTGAAGCTGCAAGAAATACCGGCACTTTAATTGAAGGTTCTGTCAGTGAAATTAATAATGGATCTGAAATTGTTTCAAGGACCAATAAAGAATTCTCTTCAGTCGCAGAGAGCATAACAAAAACAGATGAACTTATTGATAAAATCACAGGCGCTTCCAGGGAACAAACCAATGATATTAATCAATTTATGGACAGTATCAAAGAAATCAGCAATGATATGCAAAAAAATAAAAACAATATTGGACAGTCCATGTCTTTATCAGAAGATTTAACTGATCTGGCCGGCGAGCTGTCTGGTATTGTTGTTGAAATGGTTTCTTTTACTCAAATCGGCAGTGATATTATCGAAATAGACGCATGATGTTATTTCGTTGATTACTGAATCGATAGGGTCACCTATAAGACGTTCCCAGGCAGAGCCGGGCGCTGCCCTGGGCTGGTATATTACGCCCTTTCAGGGCAAAGAAAATGCCCCCTTTTTTGAAATGCGCCCCAACAACATCGAGTTTCATGTTTTTTGGGAAACATCTTGATTTTTTTCAATATTGACAACAATATGACTCATGACAAATGATTGATCATGGCATAGTTATTGCTTTAAACAAAGCATAAAAAGACCCCCTTTTTAGAATGTGCCTTTAAGCTATTCATTCATCATCTTCATCAGTATAATCCAGGTTCAGAAAATAAGAATAAATGTATGTATTCGGTAAGAGATTTTGTCAATATTGAACATTGTCGTAAGGAAAAAATATGATCACCATACCATCATATAAAAGCATATATGAAGTTCACAAAAGCAGCCGAACCATTATTTACAAAGCGATTTCCAAAAAAGAAAAGTGTCAGGTGATCTTAAAAATTCTCAATGTCGCCTATCCGACAGACTATGATTTAAAGCGGTATTACCATGAACATGATATCCTTCGTCGTTTAAGTGGTACACCGGGTGTGGTAAAAATAAAAGATATTATCAAATATCACAATACAATCGTTTTGGTATATCATGACTTTGAAGGCATTACGTTATCCAAATTTATTCAATCTCAAACAATTGATATTCATGTATTTTTAGATATTGTTCAAAATCTTGTTGATGCTGTTCAGGCGATCCATACTTCTGATATTATTCATCACGCGCTTTATCCAAACCATATACTTATTCATCCGAAAACACACAAGATCTGTATTATTGGTTTTGATCAGGCGCTGATTCATGGTGATCCATATTTTAGGAGTTCACTTGAAGACAAAAATAATGAAGAACTTTCATATATTTCGCCAGAGCAGTTAAAGAGTGATCAAAAAAAATCAGGTTTTGGATCAGATTTCTATTCATTGGGCATTATTTTTTATGAGCTGCTGGTCGGAAAGCCCCCTTTTATCAGTGATGATCCTTTGGAATTGGTGCATTCACAAACAACATTAGATCCGAAATCGCCAAATGATATCAATTCAAACATTCCGATTGTTATTTCTGAAATTATCATGAAACTGTTGAATAAAAATCCCAAACATCGTTATCAAAGTGCTGAAGGTCTGAGCTCTGATATTCTTTACTGTCAGAAAACGATTCAACAAGATGGAACAATCCCAAATTTTAAAATTGCTCAAAAGGATAATAACAAACGGCTTGTTTTTAAAAATATTTGTTATGGAAATCAGCAGGAACAAAATAAAATTATCAAAATTTTTAACCGGTTAAAAAAAATTAGAAAAAAGTATAAATCAAAGAAAATACTGGATCCCAACGAAAGTTTTATGATACAGGCGATCAAAATATCAGGTCAGGCTGGGATTGGGAAAACGTGTCTTGCCAAAGAAACAATTCAGTATATGTCACGAAATGAAGGATATTGCATTCGCGGCAAATTTTTACGAATTCCACAAAAACCTTATCACGCTTTTGTTCAAGCATTTGAAGAACTCGCCCATTATCTTTTAGCAGAAAATGAAATCATTCTCGCGGAATTGAAAAATACACTTCAAAAAAATCCAGCGATTAATCCAAGTTCTTTGGTCTCATTTATTCCTGCATTTAAATACCTGTTTGATATGGACAATAACATTGATCATTCCTCTGTCATCCCAGGCGCACAAATATTGGTTCGATCGATTGGTGCATTGCTGTCTGATATATCACGATTGATAAACCCTATCGTTATATTTTTGGATGATTTCCATCTGGCAGACGCTGCTTCCATGCGATTCCTTTATGAACTATCATTTGTTCAAAATGCATATATGATGATTATGGTTGCCTATCGACATTTTGATACAATTAATCATAATGAATTCATATCTGTATTTGAAAATTTTCCTGAGAAATCGATTCTTGAAATAAACCTTCAGCCATTACTTCTTTCAGATATTCAATCATTTGTTGCAAGAACGTTAGATATACCAGAATCCAATGTAATGGATTTTGCACGTGTCATATGGGAAAAAACGAATGGTAATCCATTTTTTATACGTGAATTTCTTGTGAAGCTGAATCAATCTCAGCTCCTATTTTATGATCATGAAAAGGGGCAATGGCAATGGGATATAAAAGCTGTTTCCAGCCAAACAATAACTGAAAATGTTGTCGAGTATATAACTGAAACCATTCAAACAATGGATCAATCAGCACGTTCTCTACTTGAATGGGCTTCAAGCCTTGGATATGAATTTTCTATGGAAACCCTTGCAACAATAAGTGAAATCCCTGAAAACGAAGTATCCATATTGCTATGGAAAGCAATACGTAAAGGCTTGATTCTTCCTGTTATTTCTGAATATCAAAATATGAATCTGGATACATTCACCCCCCATAAAAATACCTTAACAAAATATCGTTTTTCTCATGAAAGGATTCATCGGGCATTTTATACAAAAAAATCCAATCAAAAACGTCAGCAGATGCATTTTAAAATTGCCAATGTGTTTTATTCGCAGCAGCAATTTCCAACCAATGAAAATATCTTTTTTTTGGTCAATCAGTTAAACCTTGCCCATATGATTCAAGATCCTTTTGATATTTATCAAACAATCAGCTTAAATCTTAGAGCTGGAAAATATGCAAGAAATTTATCAGCTATTGAACCGGCATATAGCTATTTTGCCAAAGCCATTGAATGGATTGAAAGATATTCACAGGACAAGTTTGATGATCACATTGTTTTTATCGCTTATTACGAAGCTGCGCGATGTGCATTACTAATGGGATTATTTGATAAAATCACTGAATTTGCTGAAAAGGCCAATAATTATTGCGCAAATATTCGTGAATTTGCACGTTTACAAGAATTAAGAATTTACGCATGTGGCGCCCAAAACCAACCTGAACAGGCGATCACACTGGCAAAAGACGTATTGCACAAATTTGATATGGATTTTCCACAACAGTTTACAAAAACAAATGAAAAACAAAAAGTTTTACAACTGCTATCCAAAATTATCTCAATGGATATATCAACATTAAGTAAGTTGCCTAAAATGAAAAACCAAAATACGCAAACGATTCTTAGAATAATATCAGCCATTCATTCGCCTGTTTTTTATTCCAAACCAGCACTCTATCCAGCAATTGTTTGTAAACAAATGGAAATGATTTTTGAATATGGTAATTCCCTTCAATCAATCAGTACCTTTTGTGCATTTGCAGCATTGTTATGCAAGCATAAAACACATATTCATAATGCAATAGACATCGCAAGACAGGGGCTTCTTTTAAGTAAAGAATATAAAAATGAAGCCTTTAGCATTCGGGCAATATTCATTTCTTATTCTTTTGTTTTTCCATGGAAATATTCTATTGCCAATGGATTGAAAATGCTAAGAAGTGGATATGAAAGAGGATTGAAATGTGGTGAATTTGAGTATTGTGTATATTGTATTCGGACATATTTTTTTCATGCATTTATATCTGGAAAAAAACTGACTGATATTGAAGGTGAATGCAGTCAATATGAAATACAATTAAATCGATTTTCAGCCACAACGTCGCGATCCTTTTTATCTGATCTTCAAGAACTGATTAAAATATTCTCTCATTCCGGTACAAAAGGTATTGAAGCGCTTCAGAACAAAAAAAGAAAAGCCACCATTCCTATTCAGGAACAGTTTTATTTACAAAAAATTATTACCCTATTTCATTTTACAGATTCAGAGGTGGCTGTTCAATCATTGGAAAATATCTATATCAAAAGTGTACCGATCAATTATACAATCATTCAACCATTACTATATTTTTATGAATCCATGATTCTACTGGATGTCTATTTAAATCAAACAGAAAAACAAAAAAAAATCATATTAGAAACTGTTCATCAGAACTTGCAACAATTAAAGCAATTTACTGATTTAAATGCTAAAAATTTTTCCCATTATTATGCTTTGGTAAAAGCTGAAAAAGCGCGCGTACAGCATCAAATTGATCATGCAATGTCTTTTTATGATCAAGCTATTGATCTTGCTCGTGACAATGGTAATATGAATGATCAAGCATTGGCGAATGAACGTGCCGCAATTTTTCACTGTAAAGAGAATCGCATCCGCATTGCGAGCCTTTACATGTGGGATGCTATTTATTGTTATTCACGATGGGGTGCATACGCGAAAGTTGCATTTCTTGAAAAAACGTATCCGCAATTATTACTAAATGAACAACTTGATCGTAATGCATCACCTCAAGCACAATTATATCAACCTTTACAATCAAGAGATAGTCTCGATTTAAGTGCAATTATTCAAATGTCTCAGGCACTATCTGAGGAAATTGTTTTTCAAAACCTGGTTGACAAATTGATGAAAACAGTCATTACGCATGCTTGTGCCAAAAAAGGTTTTTTAATTGTTCGGTCAGACAAAGAGTGGATTATTGAAGCTGAGATGAATCCTGATAAGTCCAGTGATGTTCAAATATACAGCGAGCCAGTTAGTGTATCTAAGAGAATCTCACTGGCAATCATTAATTATGTGACACGAACGAATGATAATATTGTTTTATCCGATGCCTCCAATGACATTCGCTTTATGCATGACCCATATATTTCATCAAAATCACCCAAATCAATCATGTGTATACCCATCATTCGAAAAAAGGGGCTGACCGGGATTCTATATCTGGAAAATAATAAAACTTCTGGCGTTTTTACAAAAAACCATGTTGCAACTCTTGAATTATTAGCCGCTCAGGCGGCAGTATCAATAGAGAATGCACGTTTATATGATGCCTTAAAACAATCTGAATATCAATATCGTTCTTTGGTTGAAAATGCCATTGAAGGCATTTTTCGATTGAATGCTGAAGGAAAATTCATTCGTGTCAATCCGGCCATGCTCTCAATGCTAGGCTTTTCAAATTTTAAAGAACTAACACGAGAGATCCCTGATTTTTTTTCAGGTAAAATTATTGAAAAAAAAGATGCGGAAACCATATTGTCGGTTATTCAAAAGGAATATTTCATTTCAGGATTTGAGACATGCTGTCATTTGAGAAAAAATAAAATTATTTGGGTGACAATTGCTGCACAAAGTATTTTGGATAGACATGGGAATGTGCTTTATTATGAAGGCGCCATGATAGATATTACTGAACGTAAAGAAAAAGAAAAACTTGATCGGGAAAGGCGCGCTGCTGAAAGTGCCAATAAGGCCAAAAGTGAATTTCTGGCTGGTATGTCACATGAAATACGAACCCCTATGAATGGTATTATTGGAATGATTGATTTGCTTCGTGCCACACCTTTGAATACAGAACAACATGAATTTTTGGAAGTTATTCACTCATCAGCACAAGGTTTGGTTCATCTGATCAATGATATTCTGGATTATTCTAAAATTGAAGCGGGTAAATTTGAAATGAATGTCAAACCCTTTCATTTTAAAAAATTGATTTTTGATGTGTATCGCGTATTTCAGGCGAATGCTTTAAAAAAGGACCTTGTCTTCAATATGAACTACGATGACAGCTTACCTGTCGCATTTTCAGGTGATGCTGTTCGTATTCGACAAATTATTGGTAACTTAGTAAGTAATGCTGTTAAATTTACAGAAAATGGGCATGTTTTTCTAAATGTCAGACAAAGGTCAAGATTCAATAATAAAATTCTCGTCGAAATTATCGTTGAAGACACAGGTATTGGATTAAGTGAGTCTTCATTATCGCGCATTTTTCAAAAATATGTTCAGGCTGAAAACACAATTTCAAGCGGATATGGGGGAACAGGTTTGGGGCTTTGGATTATCAAGATGCTTGTAGATAAAATGGATGGTGATATTTCTGTCCAGAGTCAACTTGACAAAGGAAGTCAATTCTTAGTTGTTTTACCTTTAATTTCTGTTGATGAAAAAGAACTACCATCAACTGAATCCATACATCATATATCTGAAACAACTTTTACACAAAAATACAATGCCAAAGTACTACTCGTTGAAGATAATGTAACCAATCAATATGTCACATCAATGTTGTTAAAGCGATTTGGTTGTACGATCGTCGTTGCAAAAAATGGTAAACATGCTTTGGGCATATTAAAAAATGAAACCTTTGATATTGTTTTTATGGATTGTCAAATGCCAGTAATGAATGGTTATGATGCAGCAAAACAGATACGTAAACAAAAACTGTTAAACAATATTCCAATTATTGCTGTTACAGCAAATGCATACAAGAAGGATCTGGATTATTGTATTGAATGTGGGATGACAGACTATATTGTTAAACCAGTACAGAAAGAAACGATTGCTCAGATATTACATAAATATTGTACAGGCAGTGAAAACCTTTCTTCACCAATAAAATTTCTTTCTGAAGCTCATGATGCAGAATTAATTGACATGAACCATATCGCCTCTTATGTGGGAAACGACCTGAATGAAATTCATTTGGTCTTGTCCATATTCATTAATGATATTGATCCGCAGTTGCGCGATTTAAAGATGTCCATTGATAACAAGGCGCATCTGGCGGTTGAAAAAATTGCACATGGCATTAAAGGCGCATGTTCCGATATCGGAAGCAAAATGATTAAAGACGTTGTCGTTTCAATGGAAAATGCTGCAAAAAATAAAGAAATTGATAGTTATCAGAAACAATACCTGGAACTGATGAATCACATTCAACAATTAAAGCAAATGTGCCCTTTAATAAAAATGGTGGAATTGTAGCTTAAATAACAATCCGCTTGTTGACGCGCGCAACTCTTAAGTAAGCAATCATAAATTTTCGGGTATATCGTATTAATTATTTAACATGCTTTGGCTTCTTAGCCCTGAAAGGGCGTTAAATAAAAGCCCAGAGCAACGCCCTGGTAATGGTGCATAAAGTTGCGCAAACTCGCTCCGGTGCTCGTTCCCAGGCTCTGCCTGGGAACGTTTTCCGAGGTGGCTCTGCCACCTACGAACTGAACAGGCGGCAGAGCCGCCAAGAACACGTTCCCAGGCAGAGCCTGGGAACGAGCACCGGAGCGAGTTTGCCTTAGCCTGACGGCTATGGGGCAACGCCCTGGGTAATGGTGCATAAAGTTTTTTTAGCCCTGAAAGGGCGTCACATCTATGTTTTATGTGTCGCCCTTTCAGGGCTAAGATTCTGATCAATCTTTAACCCAGGGCGTTGCACTGGGCTGTTAATTAACGCCCTTTCAGGGCTAAGAAAAATGCCCCCCCCTTTTTAGAATGCGCCCTGTTCGCCTTTTAATCATACGCAAAGATCGTTTGAAAAATTGTCTTTGCGTAAAATCTTTTATTAAGCAAAACCAATGTAGGGCGAACATAAGGTTCGCCCTTACAAACGTCCTTAATCTTTGGGAAAAGACATCTTTACCATTGTTCCAGATTTTTCAGAAGATTCCATCGAAATTGCACCTCCTAAGGTTTCTGCAATCAGCTTTGCAGAATATGTCCCAAGGCCAGTTCCCCCATTTTTGCCAGATGTTACATATTTATCAAAAAATGTTTCTTGTATGTCTTCCGGCACAGCTCCTTGATTATGAATCGAAATAATTTTTTTATCTGCATCAGTCATTGTAATCGTTATCTTTTCATGTCTTGGAGATGCTTCAAGTGCGTTTTTTAATATATTTGAAAGCATGGAATAAAATAGTAGTTCTTCTCCAGGCACATTAAAACTGCTTTCTTCAGTTACTGGCATACCATTGATGGAAATGTCAATGGTTGTGTTCTTGAATCGAATGTTTTGACGATTTTCCTGACAAATATCATCTAATAAGATGGATAATACATCTACTGGCTCGGATCGAAATACATATGTACCTTGTTCCATTTTGTATAAATCAAGTGACAGGTTAATCATATTTAATAATTTCAACCCGGCAGCACTGATTTTGTTGAGTTGATTGATTTGTTTTTCTGTGAGATTATCCTTTGCGATTATTTTTGGGAAATTAATCACTGTGTTGAGAGGTGATTTTAGATCATGATGGGTGATCCGCTCCACATCCTCACGCAACTGCATAATTCTTATCAATAGTTCTTTTTCCCGCTTGAGTGCCAGATGTGCTTTTACCCTGGCAAGCACTATCGGGGGAGTAAAGGGCTTGGTGATATAATCCACACCGCCCACTTCAAATCCCTTCAGCTCATCATTGGTTTCAACTTTTGCTGTAATAAATATAATAGGAATATCTTTGGTGTTTTCATCTGCTTTGAGCTGTCTGCATACTTCATAACCATCCATCCCTGGCATCATGATATCCAATATAATCAAGTCAGGTATTTGCTTTTTGGCAATTTGCAGGGCAATGGTACCCGCAGGTGCTGCGAACAGTTGATAATCATCTTGCAAAAGCCCCTGAAGAATATCAAGATTTTCAGGTGTATCGTCCACAATCAATACTTTTTGGTTATCTGACATCATGTTTGTCTCCTCAATTAAATTGTTATATCAAATTCTTCAATGATTTTCTCAAGCTCTGCAAGCGCTTTATCATTGGCGTAAGCGTTTACATGCCTGGAAACACGATCAAAACCATTAGAAAATTTGCTTCCTGAAACGCATTGGCGTATTTCTTCCATGATGGACTGCGCTTTCATATCCCAGTCCTCAAGGTATTGATGGAGCTTTTTGATTCGCGGAACAAGATCGTTTAGATTGAAGGTAATATTGTCTGAGTATATAGGGTCATCTGCTTCATCCAGAACAGGTTTCAAGACCTGGCAAGTCTGTTGAATCGATGTTTTCAGATTTTGGAGGGCTATTTGGGTTTGATTGATATTTCCTTCTTTTAAGCAGAATTCCACTCTTTTTGCATGTTGATGCAAGTCCAGAGCACCGATGTTACCGGATAAACCTTTTAATGTATGCGCCAATCTGACAGCGGTTTCATTGTCATCAATATCATATGCCTGTCTTATTTTTATATCGGCATCGCTATAGTTATTCACAAATTTTTTTAACAATTGTTTATAACGTTGAACACACCCGCCAACCCGCATCACACCATTATGGACATCAATTCCTTGAAGATCGGGTAGCGGTTCATCATTTTTGATAGCATCTTCTTTTAATTGTTTGAATCCCTCTGGAAGATGCCTTTTGCCAGGTTTTATCCATTTCATTAGTACATTAAACAGAGCAGCTGGATCAATGGGCTTTGTTAAATAGTCATCCATACCGACATCAGCAGTTTTTTCTCGTACACCACTCATTGCATCAGCAGTCATGGCGATAATTGGAATATCCTGAAAATGGTTTTCTTTATGTATTTCTTGTGTGGTGGTATAACCATCCATAACCGGCATTTGAAGATCCATCAGTACAACATCAAACATCTGGTTTTTTATGGCTTCCCGCATTTTTTCCAGGGCGATTTGACCATTATTGGCAATTGATACAAAGAATCCCTCTCCTTCCAAGAGTTCTTTAACCACCTGCTGATTAAGTTCATTATCTTCCACGACCAGTATTTTTGCCCCTCGAATGGTATCAAATCTTTCTGGAATCAGAGATTTGATTAACTGTTGATTGTTTTCGCGCATCACATCCATTCCAAATGATTCCATAATGGCGTCAAACAGTAAGGACTGAGTCACAGGTTTTAACAGGAAACCATCTAATGGGATATCATTGGCCTGTTTCATAATATCTTCTCGACCAAAACCGGTTATCAGGATAATTTTGGGAATATTTTTTTGATTAAATTGCTTGTGTATTTGTTTAAAAGTATCAATACCATTCATTTCAGGCATTTGCCAATCAAGAAACATGAGATCAAATTGTTTTACATTATTATCAATCGTATTTTTAATAATCTGAATCGCTTTTATGCCAGAATTTGTGGTGACAACAATGAATCCAAAATCTTCAAGGTATCTTTTCATTGTGAAACAGAAAGTATGATTATCATCAACAACAAGCACTTTTAATCCATTAAATAATTCAGGAATCACAAATTCCTTTTGAAGCGCTTTTTCATGCCGTCCAAATTGCGCTGTAAAGAAAAATGTGCTTCCTTTACCAGTCTCACTGATAACACCTATTTTACCACCCATCATTTCTGTCAAGTTTTTGCTGATAGCCAGTCCCAATCCGCTGCCACCAAATCTACGTGACATGGAAGTGTCAGCTTGATGAAAGGACTGAAAAAGCATTTTCTGTTGGGTTTCACTCATCCCAATACCAGTATCTTGCACTGAGAATTTGAGAAGGGCTCTTTTTTTATCAATTTCTATCGGCTGAACAGAAACAACAACTTCACCTTTTTCTGTAAATTTAACTGCATTATTTGTCAGATTCAACAGAATTTGTCCGAGCCTTAAAGCATCACCTTTAAGCTGTGTCGGTACATCCGGACTAAGGTTAAATACCAGTTCCAGGCTTTTTTCCTGAGCTTTGACAGAAATCATACTGGAAAGGTTGCGCATGACATTGTTTAAGTCAAAATCAATAATTTCCATGTCCAGTTTGCCAGCTTCAATTTTGGAAAAGTCAAGAATGTCATTGATGATACCAAGCAATGATTTGCCAGACAGATCAATTTTAGTGATATAATCATGCTGTTTGTTTGTCAGTTTGGTTTTAAGAGCAAGATGACTCATACCAATGATCGCGTTGATGGGTGTGCGAATTTCATGGCTCATATTTGCCAGAAAATCACTTTTGGCGCGAGTTGCGGCTTCGGCTTTTTCCTTAGCCTGTTCAAGTTCTTCCTCCATCTTTTTTCGGTCAGAGATATCAATGATGGTGCCGATTAAATAGGCAGGACTGCTCGTATCGTCGTATTCTACCCGACCTTTTTCATAAACCCAGACAGCCTTCTTATCTTTGTTGATAATTTGATATTCAATGGTGAAAACCTGATTCGTATTAACAGCTGACTGAACAACCTCACTGACAAGATTGATATGGTCGGGATGGATAAGACTGGCATAAGAGCGGACAACGTTTTGGATGAAATCAGAACTTGGATAACCGGAAAGCTGTTCAACTTCATCAGTGATGTACATCATGGTATAATGCTCATCCATCAAACACCGATATACTGTACCTGGAATTGTGGAGACCAGTGTTGTCAGCATGCGCTCATGATCTGCCAATGCCTGCTCGGCTTCTTTTTTGGCAGTAATATCATTTTTAACTGCCAAAAATTGTGTTATCTCACCTGAATTATTTAATATTGGCGAGATGGATACACTTTCCCAGAAAAGACTGCCATCCTTTTTCTTGTTAACCATTTCACCATACCAGATTTCTTTATTGCAGATAGTGGTCCACAGATCTTCATAAAACTCGGGCGGATGGTGGTCGGATTTGAGCACCCGAGGATTTTGCCCAACAGCTTCCTCAAAGGTATATCCGGTCACAGTAGTGAATACAGGATTGACATATTCGATGGTTCCAAAGAGGTCTGTAATAACAACTGATGCAGGACTTTGCTCTACAGCTTTGGACAGTTTTCTAAGCTCTTTTTCTGCGGCTTTTCGATCAGTAATATCAATTATATTTGCCAAAAGCTCCCCACCTGGCAATACAGTTCCGGTTATAATCAAATGTTTGACATCACCCTTTTTATGAACACATCTGTACTCATTTGATTCAATATCTTGACCTGTTTCCAATGCACATTCCACAGCATCTTGCCAGGTTTGAGCGACCCATTCTCGGTATGCAGCATCAGGGTATATTTTGGAAAAAAGTTCTTTAATGCCTGGTGTTTCAGTTTCTGTGTATCCGAATAGCTCCAAAAAACGTGCATTCCGATAGTAAATGAAATCATTTTTATCAATGAGAACTGCACCAATGGGCATTTTTTCTAAGACGTTACGCAGTTTTTCCTCTGCTTTGCGAAGCTGATTGGTTTGTTGGCCAATACTTTCGGCCATGCTATTGTATCCATTGGATAGTTCTTCAATTTCGTCTCTGGATTGAATCGTAATGCGGTGATGGTATTTGCCTTTCTTTATGATCTCAAGTGCTTCCTGAATTGTAATTAAGGGTTTGATAATTCTTATTCTCGTAAAATAAAAGATATACCCGGCCCCCAGAATTTTAAATACAATTAGAAAAATAAGACTCAACAGAACAGCCATTCGTTTATCATATGCCATCTGAAGCATATTTTTTGAACGTCGTTCAAAAAGCATAAAAAATTCATCAATGGGTTTCATATTTTTCGTTTTGGCATCTCGATACGTTTCTCCGAATAATATATCCTTCGCCATTTCTGGTGTTGATTCAGCTTGCTGAGTGAAAACACCGGGCGCATCAATCAAATTATTATGCATGGCGTTAAAAGCCAATTTTTCTAATTGGATCAGTTTCTTAGATTCGGATATCGCCAGTGTGAGTTTATCCATTTCCTGGTCAGAAAGTCCCAGGCCTTTCATTCGCTGTTCAATACTGTAAGTTTCGCCTTCCTGATCCAATTTTATCGTACCTGAGATAACCTGATGCCAGTAAGAATGAATATAACTTCTAGGATGAGGTCGTTTACCATTTCTAATATCAATTACAAGCTGATGATAGGTTTTATATTGAGGATCGCCTGTAGCAACGAACAGGCGCGCCAGATAGGAGAGATGGTATGAGCTTTGCGTTAATTCGATAGCCAGATTTCGTGCATCTTTAAGCTGCTTTTCAATTTGGGTAACTTCCTGAGCTGTTTGAATCAAAAACATAACAAGAATACCGGTGGTGATGATCAATCCGCTATACACGACAGAAAATACCAGATAGGAAAGCTGTAGATTCAATCTTTTCGGACGTCCTTTTATCAACCACAGCATCAAAAGCACTAAAAGCAAAAATGCAAACATCCATGCCAGTGTTTTGATGAGAAAAGCGGCTTTGTCGAAATTGGGCCGGGTCAAAGTCTGAAATTTGGGTGCAATATTTATATCGCCAAACCAGCGTTTTTCGAGCATCGCCATTTTATCACGTGTAATTGTGTTCATGGCTTTTTCCAGGATGCTATGCAGTTCGGGCCAATCCTTGCGGATACCAAGGCGATATCTTGGATCTCGGTCTTTAATGGAAATATCCGCTTCAGCAGCAGGCACGACATTGGTCAATGTGTGTTTGCGTATCAGATAGTTGGCAACCGCTGTATCCAGTACTGTGGCATCCCCACGACCCAGGGATATGCGTTTGAGCATTTCATCATAAGAATCTATATAAATAAACTTTGCATTGGGAACCATCCGAGGTAACTGTTTGGCAATCGCATCCCCCATAGACAACAATACACGTAGCTTTGCTAAATCTTTTACAGATCGGATTCCATGTATGCCTTCCCTGACATAAATTCCATTGATTACTTTTTTATAATGTTTTGTAAATATAAGAAATTTCGTTCGTTCGGGCGTATAATAAATAGTAGGAAAAAGATCGATTTTCTTTTCTTTCCCCATGTTGATGAGATTGTTCCATGTGTCCTGTATATACTCCAGGCGCAATCCGGCGCGTTCCGCTAACATGTTCATGTAATCAATAGAAAAACCAGTGGCCAGGTCATTTTCAAAAAAATCAAAGGGGGCATAGTCCAATTCATTTGCAACACGTATAATCGGGTGCGCTTTCAGCCAGCTTTGCTCATTATCGTTTAAAACGATTTTTATTTTATCGGAGTGAGGTTTTTTTCGAAACCATCGATTCCAGATATGTTTCCTTTGAGCGGGATCCATTGCTTTATCTGCTTTATCCAAAATGGATTTAAGCAAGGAATAATTTTTGGGAACAGCAAATTCATGAATTTCAGTGCGGGGCTTGCCGGGAATTTTGAATTCATCCATTAAGGCAACATTACTGATATTACCTTTTCTCAGAAGGAAATCCCCTGTTTCAATTATCTGTACGCAGAAATCAGCCTTGCCTGTTGATACGATACGAAACATGTCCTCCGCATTTCTACCATGAACAACTGGGGATTTCGGAAACAGAGATCTGAAAAGCGCCTCCATTCCAAAACCACGATATGATGCAATGGTTTTGCCTTTAAGGGTATCAAAACTCGAAATGTCCGACCGATCAGCTTTGGCAAAAACCCCCAGGGTAATTGGAAATTGTCGTTCGCCAAATAGCAAAAATTTTCTCCGCTCTTTTGTAGGAATCATGTCCAGTCCGACATCAATCATTTCGTTACGCAGTTTTTCAAGCAAATTTTTTAAAGTCAATGAATGGTATCTGGCATTTAATCCAGCCAGCTTTAGCATCTCATTAAATATTTCCACCTGATATCCCTTGACATTCCCACTTTTATCAAAATACTGATAAGGAGCGACAGAAAAAATGCCAACATCAATGGTAGGATTATCAACACGCCAGTTTTTTTCTTCTTGGGTCAGCAAAACTGATTGTGCGGCGGATTTTTTGCTGTCTTTATCCGGGTAGACCCAGGGAACGAGAATGGTATGATATTCCTCCTCAGGAATTCTATCCAGGGCTTTTTGTAGAATATCCCTTAGTATTGGCCAGTCTTTCCGCACACCAATGGCCAGTACTGAGCCTTCTTTGTTCAGGCGCCCATGAAATTTCAGGTTAACGATCACTTCCTTTCCCATGATATAGCTGGCTACCGCTCGATTACCAACATAGGCTTCAGTTTCACCGCGTGCAACAGCACCCAGCGCATGGGCAGTATCCGGATATTCTTTGATAATCACTTTGGGAAATTTCTTTTTAAAGTATTTCACATTACCAAACCCTTTTTCGAGTGCCAGGGGTTTGCCGATCAAATCTTTTTCAGAGTAGAGATAGGGGGCATTTTCACGTGCGACAATGACGTGAGGTACTGAAAGGTAAGGGCGCGTAAAATTGAAATATGGCTTTCGGCTTTCTTTTGGTGTTAAATCAAGCAAAGCTGCTAATTTTTGTTCTTTGACATCACGATAAATTTCAGACCAATTACCTGGTTTGGGGACAAGAGCGTTGCCGAGCCTTTTGTTTAGCAAGGTGATCAAGTTCATTCCAATGCCTTTTAATTGCCCCTCCGCATCCATAAAACCAAAAGGCGGCCAGGTATTCATGATGCCGATTTCTATCTTTGGGTGTGCTGCCAACCAAGATTTTTCTTCATGGCTGAGCGTATCAAGAATGGATGGCGGCATTTTTTTATCACTGATCTGAAATAAGAACCCATCCCAATTTTGATCGGCTTGTGCCATGCCGGCTTTCACATAAGTGGCGACAATCTTTTCATAGCGATCCCGAGTAACAAACCCCAATGGTATAATATCTGATAATATCATAAGGTGAGTTAATCTGGCTTCATAAGCCAGCTTTTCACGATTGAGTTTCGGGTTATATTTTTTGATAATCAGATCAATGATTTCTTCAGTATTTTCAAGAGAATACCGCCATCCTTTGAGCGTAGCCCTGATCATTTTTTTCACACGCTCAGGGTGATTGTCAATTTCATCTTCTATGGTAAAAAAGTTATCCCCATAAAAATCAATCCCATAACTTTTTGGATTGATAATGCTGTATTCTATGTTAAACTGTTTTAATATGAATGGTTGGCTTGTAATATAGACAGAAATAGCATCTACCCGACCAGAAACCAACTCATCCAGGTGAAAGGATTGCGGTACAGTTTTGAAAGCATCCAAGTCCCCAATTGTTTGAAGCAACATGGCAATGAGAGGCGCGTTGCTGCTTCCCCTTGAATCAATCATAACTGTTTTGTTCATGAGGTCGTAAGGCGTTAATATTCCAGATTTTTTTAAAGTAAGAAAGACAAGTGGTGAATGCTGAAAAATCTGTTTCAGCAACACAACCGGATGCCCATGCAATCGTTTCAGAACCAGTCCTGCATCAGCCACACCATATTCCGCATCACCTTCAAGGACCGATTGGATATGCCCCTGATCAAAATTGCTTGGTTTTAGAATGACATTGAGTCCTTCCTCAGCATAAAAGCCTTTTTCCACAGCAGCATAGTAGCCGGCAAACTGATAGGCGTGCATCCATTTGAGTTGAATCGTGACTGTTTGTGTGTCAGATGCAGTAACTCCCTGGCAGAGAACGAACATAAATTGCAATACAAATATACCAGTAAAGAATTTTTTATTTTGTTTTTTCATATTTTTCTATTTTTCATATGTTATATAAACAAACAGTGTTGGGCGAATTAAACTTGAATCGTCTGGTTGGTCGAACATAGTGCCCTTCGGGCAAATTTTAGATTAGCCTAACTTTTGTGCGTCTTCGGAAAGCCTGTTTAATATTTGCTTCAAGTACAGTCCCGCTTGCTAACGCGCGCGGCTCAGACTAAAAGCTGCCGAAATTTTCAGAGCCGCGCGCGTTAGCAAGCGGAATTGCACTTGAACCAATATAAAGCAGGATTTTGTTTTTCCAATACATATACATGAACATAAAGTTCGCCCCTACATTGTTTTGCTCATCTACCCAAAAATTATGATCGCTTACTTATGTTAACACCCTTTCAGGGCTAAGGAAAAAGCCCCCTTTTTTTGAATGTGCCCCTCATAAGCTCTCATAACCTTCTAATCTGATTAACTCTAAATTATTCAGCGCATATGAATTATTGCATGAAAAACGCCCCAATTCTTTGATTGATTTTTACCAAAATGACAAAATACAATGGAATGACAGTACAATATAAAAAAAAACTTTTCAAGAATTATAGGGTTTTTCAATGGGGTCGGACCAAAACTAATTCCTTAACCCTCTGAATTTAAATAAATAAAAAAACTACTATTTTTAATATTCGCTATTTTGCCTCAAAATAAAAACTCGACTTGAGTGTAACCCAAATTGCCGGTAAAACGAAACCAGGCCTATGAGCAAAACCAATTTATGGGCGAACCTTATGTTCGCCCCATATCTTCAACAAACGCAAATGCATAACGATTCACAACTTTTCCCCCAAAAAATAGAGGCATAAAATTTGCATAATTTGGGAATAATATTTATTTTTTAGATATCCCATAGTTTTATTCTCTTAATTTTAAATAGGTTACAATTGTATCCAGTCAGTGCGATATCCATATGCACTGTTTTTTTCAAATTATTTTATAAATAGAAAGACTGAGACATGAAACGTTTTTATTTTCTATTTGTTCAAGCATTACTTATGCTTGGAATGATGAATGTTTTACTGCCTACCGCATGGTGTGATTCCGATAAATCCAAAGACGAATATTTTTATCCTTCCATTGAATCAGTGGGTTTTATTCGGAGAGATAGCGTGCCAATTGCGGGAACAATTCATTCAAGTGAGCAAAATCAGTTGATGATGGGATGGAATCAAGTGGTTTATATCAAACCGAATCAAGATCATGTTTTTGAAAACAGTCAATTATATGTTGTTTTTCAGAAAGTTGAAGAAGTTTTTTATAATAATCGCTCTTTGGGGTTTCATTATCAAATAAAAGGTTTGATAAGAATTATTTCCATGAAGCCCCGATTTATTCGCGGCGTCATTGTAAAATCATACCTTCCTATTCGAAAAAATGATCTTATTAAACATCACAAAAAAATGAATCCATACATTCCAATTGTTAGAGATGTGCCCTACGTTCGGGCCCATGTCGTCGAATCTGATGAAACCAAGAGAATGATGGGTGAAGGCGATGTTCTTTTTATTGATAAAGGACATGTGCATGGCATTCGCCCTGGCAATATTTTTAATATTTTTGAGCATCAGGAAAGAGATTTTGAAATGTCGAGAAGATCAGTTTTTATAGATCCATCAAGAGCCTACCCTTCCGGACGACTGCTTATTTTGACAACAGACCGCGAAACTGCGGCTGGATTAATTTTATGGTCAAAAAATGAATTGTTAATGGCGCATCAATTGGATGTTCATTAATGATAAATAATTCAGAATAGAAGGAGTCTATTGTGAAAAAGAAAATATTTACAAAACTATTTATTGTTTGCATGATGCTTATTCTTTGCATTTTGCCAATTTCGTGCGGTTCAGGCGGTAGTGGTGAACCAGGTAGCGAGGATTCAACAACAGATACAGATACCGGTACATCAGGTTCCACTACAACCACTGTCAAAGAAATCATTCTTTCAGCACAAGACTATAATATTGAAGCATCTAATAGCAGTTCTACGCAGATTTCAGCACTGGTGAAAGATATAAATAACAACCTTGTGCCTGATGTTCAAGTAACTTTTTCCACCACAAAAGGCAGTATTGGTCAGCCGGCCATGACTAACGAACAAGGTGTTGCTGTGGTCACATTGTTTTCACAAAAATTTTCAGATAATGTCACCGCCGATGTTCAGGCGTATGTCGGAAATGTCCCTTCAAATATTATTGAAATAACATTTACTGCAACAAAACGATATGTTACTGGTCGGGCATATGATACCTTCGGGCGACCTATTGCCAATGCATCTGTTTCTGCATTTTCAGCAGAAACACAAAATGTTGTCACTGATGAGAATGGGTACTATAGAATGTGGCTGTCTGAGGGTGAGCATACAGTGGTGATTTCGCATCCAGATTATGCAGAAAGTTATCAAAGTATTGACATTGAAGAAGATAGTAAACAAGTTAAAAGTGATTGCCTTCTTATTGCCTCCAATGTTTCCCCAAAAGGACATTCATTTAATGATATCAAAACATTTGAGTCCAATAAAATAGAGAGTAAAGGAATTGCAACACTAACAATTCCTATACAAAATCCAAGCGCCATTACAGTTAACAACCAGTTAACCACAAGTACAGACATTGCCATTGAATTATATGAAGACGAACAGATTCTTCCAGTCCCATTGCCCAATGCATCAAATTGCACAAAGTCAAAGTTTGTTGATGGTCAATCTCCCAGTGTTGTTGTTTCAATTAAACCCGGCACAATGAAATTGAATAACAAAGCAACATTAAGTATTCCCAATCCAGATAAATTAACAGACATAGAAAATTGGATCTTACACTATTTGCCAGATGATCATATTTGGGAAGGCATTGAAAGACTGGATGGAACGACTGCAGATCAAACAATTGAAATAACTGATGGCGGCATTTATGGTATCTTTTATAATGATGGCATGAGGAATAAATTCAAATTGGTTCAGGGGTACACAACAAATCCCAATTCTTTTGTATTTATTGGAGACAAAGTTGTTGAAAGTAATGATAGCGGGTATTTTAGTGCAAAGGTATATCAGCAGGACATTGTAAAAGCATATGTTTATGATCCCATTACCCAGTCGGTTACTGAAATTTCTGTAGATACAAATGGTGGTAGTGATGAACCGGTTGATGCATTTATTGCTGATATGTCTTTAAGTTCAGATCCGGGCAGTATTCATGCTGATGGCAAAAGTTCTTCTGTGATTACAGCCTTGCTAAGAAATCACAATAATAATCCTGTGGTTGGAGTGGAGGTCGTTTTTCAAACGACTGATGGCACCATTCAGTATATGGCCACAACAGACCAAAATGGTCGGGCTTCTGTATCGCTGTTTAGTTCAGGTGAAGCACATGATGTTATCGTATCAGCCAAGTACAGTACATACAAGGACAGCATCACTGTCAAATTTGTTGATCCCCCATCTGCTGCGCCGGACAGTATATCAATAGATTTGTCTCATTCTGTTATTCGAACTATTCCTCAACTCGCTTTTCCAAACCATGCTTATATTACAGCATATGTATCTGATGCCAATTCAAACCCAATCAAGGATGGTACGCCTGTTACATTTAAGACCACTATCGGCGATATCGATAATGCAACAAATGATATTCAAACATCGGTAACTGCATTTACCAATAAAGGCAGAGCCGTTGCAATTCTAACCAGTCACAAGCAATCTGTCGGTGTTGCAACAATTACTGTTTCTGCAGGAACAATTAATAAAGAAACCAATATTACCATTGCACCAGGGCCTGTTCACGAAATTCGATTTTCTGGCACACGATTTAATCTTACTGCTGATGAAACAACTGAAATCACACTGACAGCCTTTGTTACTGATGAAAACGAAAATCCCTCCATTAATGGAGAAACAATAGAATTTTTATTAGATAAAACAATGGATGACCATGGCAGTCTGTCATCAAAAACAACGACCACACAAAATGGATCAGCATCTGTGATTTACAAAGCCGGTTCACAATCAGGAACGATTACTGTTACTGCTATTTCTAATTCATCAAATTCGATCACATCAATAAACAACATTATTATTACATTGACTGATGCGCCCATTTATCAAATACATCTTTCAACCGATGAACTTACACTTGAGCCCAATAATTCATGTATGATTACTGCTAAAATATTAAATAAAAATAATAGCTTGATTAATTATAATAAAAAAATTAGTTTTTCAACAACCCGAGGGGATATTGATGATACGAACAATCTCAGGGATGGTGTTCAGCAAATAATTGATGTTATGTCTCAAAATGGAATTGCAAAAGCAAGATTAACCAGTCCAAGCAATATTCAAGGTCTTGCGATAGTGACTGCCACTGTTGATGAAAAATCGGATAGTGTGAATATTCAATTTGTTCCCGGGGCTGTGGCAAATATTCAGCTCTCAGCCTCACCAGAAACAATCAATGGTGATGGCAAAAGTCAAAGTATTATTTCAGCCTCAGTAACTGATAAAAATGGCAATATGGTGCTTGATGGTGAACCGATTTATTTCTTTTCATCTGATGTACCTGTCAATATGACCGCTTCAACCTTAAATGGCATTGCAAATTTTACCTATCATTCTACGAAAGAGGCAAAAAGTATCGCAATTACAGCACGTTCTGATAATGGCATTACAAGTGTGATCAATATTTATCAATCTGCCACTATACCCAAATACATGTCTTTATCAGTATCACAAGTCAGAGTGAAGTCTGATAATTCGGAGCATGCTGAAATTATTGCAATCATTAAAGATGAAAGTAATACAGTGATTCCTGGCATTTCTGTATTATTTCGTGCGAATGGCGGTCAACTGCTGAAAAGCCAGGATTTTACTGATGAACAAGGGCAGGCCAGTACAAGTTTTTCTTCAGGCACAGATAACAAAACCAACAGAGAAATTATTGTTACTGCTGAAATTGAAGGTGGTACGCTTCAACGTGAAATACCAATACAAATTGTGGGATCAAGTATCAATCTTTCTTGTGATAACGAAATCATTACAAAAGATGGTAATGTTAAGGCAGTATTGACCGCGTCAGCCTTAGATGCCGGTAATATACCTGTATTTGACGTGCCTTTATCTTTTGCAGTTAAAAAAACAACAGAAGGACAAGGCAATGTAACGCTTGAAATTAATGACAAATCGTATTCCGAAACTCAATTAAATGATCTGATCGTCAAAACCGACACCCTGGGCCAAATTGAAATTACTGTTTCAGGCAATAAGGGCGATAAAGAGGGTTTGGTTATCGTAGAACTTTCAGTATCTGGTCTTGGAGATACTGCTGTTCAAAGGTTCCAATTAAAAGAAACTGGATATACAGTTCGTTTTACAGATCCGCCTGCAAAACAAATTTCATACATGGTGGATGCGCCTCCTGTTCAATTAACTGTTGCTGCATACAAGGATTCTACGTTAATTTTTTCAACCTCTTTGGGACTTTTTTCCAATGGTCAGAAAATTCAAGAGATCGTATGCGATGCATCGGGGAATGCATCAACAACATATACAGCATCTGTTGCAGGCCTTGCCTCTGTTCAGGTATATGATCAACAAAATCCATCGATTTCTGATTCAATCAAAATAGCAATTTCACAACCTCCTGAAAAAGCATCGCAATTAACGCTTCAAGCTGATCCAAAGGTTATTGGGCTAAGCACAGACTCAATTAAGGATACTGCTGAGATCATTGCAAAGGTGTTAACCAGTGAAGCAACAGGAAGTCAAGTTGTTGGCAATGCCACTGTGATTTTTTCCATTGATAATCCAACAGGGGGTGGAGAATTTATAGATCCTGTCAGTGTGCAAACAGATAGTTCAGGGAGAGCTAAAACAATTTTTACGTCTGGCACATTAAGTTCTGACGCACAAGGCGTTAAAATAATAGCAGCAGTTCAGAATAGTAATATTCCAAAAAGAGAGGTCAACATCAAAATTGGTGGTTCGACATCATCAATGAGTATTGGGACTGCCACTGAATCAAAAATTTTGAATCCAACAACCTATGCAACACCCATGTCAATTATTGTCAGCGATTCCAATGGAAACCGCATGGCAAATACGAACATTTCATTAAGTTTATGGCCAATCAAATATCAAACCGGTTATTGGCAGGATGAACCAGATTGTAAACCGATTATTACAGGTAGTTTTCTTAATGAAGATGCTAACAAGAACCTGATCATGGATAGTGAGGATGAAGATGTCAATAATGATCACCAATTGACACCACCAGCCTCAGCGGCAGGAAACGTTCCGCCAATTGTCACAACTGATGAAAATGGTGTGGCGAATTTTGACCTGGTTTTTTTGAAAAGTAATGCGGTATGGATTGTCAATCGACTTGAAGCCAGCACCATTGTTCATGGTTCGGCTACAACTGAAAGGCTGGATTTTGTGCTTCCCTATGTTATTTCTGATGCCTGTTTTCTGGATGCGTCACCATTTTCAAATGATCAATCTGTTTTGAAACTGGAAAGCATGACATTTAAATCAACTTCCGACGCGATCATTGCTGATGGTAACAGTAGTGCTGTATTAACAGCAAGATTGTTAGATCACAATGAAGAAGAAATACAAGATAATCAAAAAATTACTTTTTCAACAACAAGTGGATGCCTGACCCATTACATTTCATCAACTGTTTCTGAAGAGAATTGCATGCAAAGTATTGATATTAATAATACAAATGGTGTCATTCAGGTAAAGCTCTTTTCCGCAAAAAAAATTGGTAATGCCACTGTGACTGCAATGGCAGACAATGGTGTTAATGGAGTGGTTGGTCCAATTTCTTTTATTCCCGGCCCGCCAAGAAGGATTATTATTGTACCTGAAAAGAACACTTTGAATGCTGATGGAGAGAGTAAATCACTCATTCAGGTCAATGTATTGGATAAAACAGATAACCCGGTTGCAGATGGTGAATCTATTCGTGTTGAAATCAATCATGGCAATCTCAATAAATTTGTCGGTCAAACAATAAATTCTCTTGTTACTTTCGAGTTTACTGCACCAGGCTCTATACCATCAGAAACTTTTGCAACTATCACAGTTACAACAACCAATAATATGGTCAAAACTGGAAGCATTTTGCTCAAACCATTTGTTAAAAGTATTGATCTGACAAGCGAGCGAACCACGATTCAATCTATTGAGCCAACATGGATTACTGCAACTGTCAAAGATTCAAAAGACATCCCAATGATAGGAATCCCCATAACATTTCAAGCAACTGGTGGTAATCTGGGGACCAGCTCAGATATCGTTGAAACGATTGCCCATCAAACAACTGATGCAAATGGGCAGGCAATGGTTCAGTTTTCTCCTGTCAATCGTTTGATCGGAGAAGGAAAAGTCATTGTGAAAGCGGGTACAGTTACTGCTGAAACAATTGTTACTGTCGCACCAGGACCGGTTCACAGTATTGCTCAGGTAAAAGCAACGCCATCATCTATTGATGCTGATAATCAAAGCACTTCTGAAATTACCGCTATGGTCCTTGATGAACTTGGTAATCCGGTTGCTGATGGGCAATGGATTCAATTTACACCTTCGGTGACTGGTGCCAAGACATATCCAGCCAATGGCCTGGTGTCCACACAGGATGGAATGGTCAGCATAATATATACTGCTTCATCAGAATTTGGCACTGTTTCCATAAAAATGTGTTCAGTCAATCAGCCGCATATTTGCGAAATAGTAGAAATTATGCAGAAACAGGCACCTGTTACGAGTGTTAATATATATAGCAACGATGCTGTTTTAATGGCTGGTGAAACCTGCCAAATAACCGCGCATTTAAAAGATGCCGGCGGTCAGTACATTGCCAGTGATACAATGGTAATCTTTAAAAGTACAATCGGTGATATCGATATTAACAAATCTGGTGTTCAAAATGCCATCATGATGAAAGCAATCAATGGTATCGTTTCCACCACAATCAAAGCGCCAACCAATATTCTTGGCGAAACAATTATTTCTGTCATCGTTGATAATTTTTCAGGCACTGCTGAAACCTCTCTCAATATTATTCCCGGACCTATCCACAATATTCATCTTACTGCTACTCCTGACATTCTGGATGCAAGTACGCAAAAAGAAAGCATTATAACTGCAACAGCCACAGATATTCATGGTAATCTGGTATCTGATGGTGAAAGTATCCGCTTTATAAAAACCGGAGCCGGTCACTTATCCGCACCAGGCGGTTCAACAATAAATGGTAGTGCCACAGTTACTTTATCGGCGGAAGCCAGTTCAGGAATGGTCACACTGGTTGCAAAATCTGAAAGCGGCAATGTATCGGATATCTTTTTTGTTAATATTTCTCAGGTTATTCCAGCTAAAATGTCAATATCAACATCGAAAACTTCTGTAAAATCAAATAATTCTGAACTGGCAACCATTGATGTTATTGTTTTGGATAAAAATAACTTTGTTTTACCCGGTATTAAAGTTTCCTTTGATGCCAGTGGCGGACAATTAAAGATTGTCAGTGATGTGACCAATGAAAATGGAAAAGCCACCGCCTATTTTTCATCCGGAACAGTCGATCAAAACAATCATACTGTCGTTATCACAGCAACAGTCAGTAACTTGAACCCTGTTCTGATTCCAGTGAGAATCAGCGGTTCAACAGTCACCCTGGAAACAGATAACACAAATATAACATCATCAGGCGATTCACCCATATCCAGCATATTGGTTGTAAATGTGAAAAATGCAGGTAATATTCCAATATTTAACACACCCATCAGTTTTCAGTGGAATGAGAATTATTTAAAGATTACTGATATTGATAATGGTGATGAATTACACGCTTCAGACACACGTTTCACAGATGTTAATGGACAATACACCTGTAAAGTCGAAGGCAAGTTAGAAGTGGATAGCGTCAGTCTCAATGTATCAGCAATAAATGAAAATGCTGAACAAATATATAAAGTAAGTTCTCCGGGTAATGCTTTTTCCATTGTATCTCCAGACACATCACCCTATCAACTCAGTGTGGATAACCCCCTTTCTATTCGTGTAATGGCACGTCCAGCAGGTGTTACAACTGTTGTTTTTTCAGCATCAATTGGTTCCTTTGAAAACAATGAAAATGTTTTTGAAAAAGCGGTTGCCCAGGGAAGCGATATTGTAGAAACAACATATAAGGCGCCTATGGCCGGATTAACAACCATTCAGGTGTATGACAAATACCGCCAAAGCATTTCAGATTCTTTAAAGGTGGCTGTCACGCAACCCACTGAAAAAGCTGGGAAATTATTACTCCAATCCAATGCGTTGGTTCTTCCTTTAAGCTCAGGGGGCACCTTTCATAGTGTTACATTAAAAGCCAAAGTGCTCACAACAAACAATCAGGTTGTTGGAAATGCACCGGTCGTATTTACCATCCTTAATCCTACAGGAGGCGGAGAGTCCATTTCACCAGTTATTGCCTTTACTGATGATACAGGTGTGGCTGATTCATTGTTGACATCAGGCTCACTCAGTTCAGGTAGTGATGGGGTTAAAATTAAGGCTGCCATTGTTGGAAAACCAGATATTTCTGAAACTGTTAAAATTGTTATTGGCGGATCAGTAGGTTCCATTTCTATTGGTATTGGCACCGAAGTTCAGGATGTTGATTCCACAACCTATTCTCTGCCAATGTCTATTCTTGTTTCTGATGCAAATGGCAACAGTGTGCCAGGCGCGGTGGTAACTCTGGGAAGCTGGCCCACACAATTTAGAACAGGTCAATGGGGTGAAAATGTGGTGTTTGACGATGAAGGAAAATTACAAACATTGGATCCTCCCTGTCGCGCTTATGTTACTGGAACATTTAACAATGAAGATGTGAATAAAAATCTCCTGTTAGATGTAGGTGAAGACCTGAATAACGACAATCAATTAACACCTCCCAATTCCTCAGCAGGAAATTTGCCATCAACAGTGATAACAGATGCTTCTGGTGTGGCCAACTTTGATCTGGTTTATTTAAAAATGAATGGCACATGGATTCGAACTGAAATATCTGCAAGTACAATTGTTCATGGTACAGAAACATTATCATCAGTAAAATTCAACTTGCCTGTTGCAGTCAAGGATGTCTGTAATTTATCACCATCACCCTACGCTCCACCCGATAATGGCAACCTTGCTGGACAGGTCGAAAAAATTATATTAAATGCAACCCCCAATACATTGATTCGTGATGGTCGTAGCAAGAGTACGATTCAAGCAATTGTTACTGATGAAGATGGTTATCCGGTTGTTGATGGTGAAATGATTCAATTTGCAATTACCCGAGGCAAAGGCACAATCTCCACAACCTCTGCATCAACATCCTCTGGACGCGCCAGTATCATTTATACTGCTGCATCAAACGCTGAAGATACCACACAGGTTGTTTTGACAGCATCATCTTCCAATAATAATGTCTCTCAAACAGTGACCATTCAGTTAATTCCTGCTTCAATTGAAATGAATGCAATACCTCCCAATATTCCGGCAGATGGCGAAACACAATCAATGATTTCAGCAGTCTTAAAAGATGGTAATAACAATCCAGTGATCAATGGTGAGGTCAAATTCTCAAGTTCATTGGGTACTGTTCAGGCAAGTGCTTTTACCAATGAGTTTGGCAAAGCAACAGCAATACTGGTTAGTTCCAAACAATATGGCACAGCAACAGTTGTTGCAGAATACAGTGGCTATACGCAACAGATCAATGTGGTGTTTGAAAAACTCCCCGGCGATCCAATTCCTGCAAAAATTTCCCTTGCCACATCTCAAATTGCGGTGAAATCTGATAACCAGGAACAGGCAACGATCAGTGCCATTGTACTGGATAAATATAATTCTGTTCTTAAAGATATCAATGTTATCTTTCGCGCAAGTGATGGTCAATTATCTGCCAGTTCAGTCAAAACAGATGAAAAAGGACAGGCATCGACCAAATTCAGTTCCGGATCCCATGATAAAACCAACCGGACAGTCACTGTGACAGCTGAAACAGGTGGTCTGACCCCTGTTCAGATTCCCATAGTGATTACTGGATCTTCAGTGGCCCTTGAAGCTGATAATTCAAGCATTACACTACCTTCTCAATCAATTGAATACACGCAAATAAGCGCATTACTGGTTATTAATGTTTCAGATGCTGGCGGTCAAGGTGTGTTTGATACGCCCATTGAATTGAGCTGGAAAGGAACAGGTGATATTGAAATCAAAGATCCCTCAGGAATTGGCATACCAACAGTAAATGGATTCAAACTCTGGTCTGATGTCACAGGAAAGGCTTCTGTTTTGATCAAAGGCAAAGCCTCTGGTGAGGTTGATGTTATTGCCAACGCCTTGGGGGCTACTGCCAGTAAGACGTTTCATGTCAGTGCACCAGGATATGCCTTTGGCATTATTTCGCCGCAGATGGAACCCTATAGTCTGGTTGTGGGGGAACCATTACCCATCACAGTTCGCGGTGGGCCTCCTGGAAATTACACAGTGGTATATTCAACAACCAGCGGCCGGTTTGAAAACAATGCATCGGTTATTGAAAGATCAACAAGCGCTGATGGACTCGCAACAGCAACATTTATATCAGAAAAAGCCGGCATGGCAACAGTTCAAGTTTTTAATAAAGGTAATTATCAAACATCAGATTCAATCAAACTGGCTGTGTATCAACCCATTGAAAAGGCCAAAAAAATATTGCTTCAATCCAGTTCATCATCAGTACCAATCAGCAATGGCGACACAATCAACAGCATTACTCTTCGTGCAACAGTAACCACTGATTATACCACCAATAATCAAGTTGTTGGTAATGCCCCTGTTCTTTTTTCAATTGTGAATCCAACAGGTGGTGGTGAATATATTTCACCGGTGATTGTTTATACAGATAGCAGTGGTGTTGCTACCACGCGATTTACTTCCGGATCACTGGGTTCGACTGCAAATGGTGTAATCGTTGAAGGGGGTCTATTAAGCATGCCTGAGATCAGTGAACAAGTCCAAATTGTTATCGGCGGTGTTGCCGGTTCAGTTGCCATTGGACGTGGAACAAGTGGCGATATTGAAACAATTGGTACTTCTGCTTATGCATTGCCCATGTCAGTATTGGTTGCAGATGCCAATGGGAATCGTATCGCCGGTGCAGTGGTCTCTTTGAATACTTGGCCGGCCAAATACCATACAGGCTATTGGAAAGCCAATATTGTTTACGACTATGCTGGTAAACCATATACCCTCAGTCCACCCTGTTTGCCAGTCAGAACCAGCGACTTTCCCAATGAAGATGTCAATGAAAACCTGTTTATGGACCCGGGTGAAGATACAAATAATGATGGAGAACTGACCCCCCCCAATTCTGCGGCTGGAAATTTGCCATCGACAGTCATTACTGATGAAAATGGTGTTGCCAATTTTGATCTCATTTACCTTAAGGCCAGTGCTGCATGGATAACTAACCGAATTCAAGCATCAACATATGTACATGGTACAGAAACAGTCAGTTCAATCAGTTTTATATTGCCAAATCACTTGGATGATGTTTGTAATCTCCCCAACTCACCATTTGTAAACTATACAGGTGCTGTGGATTCCATAAAGGTCACAACCAGTCAATCATATTTAATTGCCGGTCAGAGCGGAATCATTTCAGCATTGATTAAAGATGATGAAGGCATGCTGGTTGCTGATCATACATCTGTATATTTTGTTTCCTCAGGCGGTGATATCAATAAGGAATTACCTGGAAACCAGCCCACATATTCAACAGAGACAGTCAATGGCATTGCCAGTGCAACACTTGTAAGTCCTTTGGATGATTTATCCCCCATTGAAGTAACTGTTCGCGCAGGTGATTTTTCCGATACTATTTACATTGATGTTGTTTCTGTACCACCTGCAAGGATGTCCCTGTCTACATCAAAAATTGCTGTTAATTCAGACAATTCAGACCATTCAATTGTTACAGCTATTGTATTGGATGCAAACAATTCTGTATTACCCGGTGTCAATGTGTCTTTCCATACGACCAGTGGAAAATTATCAGCCGGTTATGCAACAACTGACGAAAATGGAAAAGTCGAAGTACTTTTTTCATCAGGAAATTATGATCGTTCCAATCGAACAGCAACCATTACTGCCCAGGCTGAAGGCCTGACATCTGTCCAAATTCCCATTCTGGTATCTGGTTCAACGATTGAACTGATTTCTGAAAAATCAAATATTACTGTAGATTCAGGCATGCCAGGCGATGCACCCATAACCGATCTGTTAAAAATTAAAGTAATGGATTCTGGCGCAAAACCTGTGTTTGGCGCTGATATTGAAATCACTGTTGAAAATTCAGATACACGAAAAATAGATCTGCAAGTTGTAGAAGGAAAAACATATACATCTATTTTTGATAGTGACACAAGCAACTCAGCGATTATTAAAAGTGATGTTTCTGGCCAGGCAGCCCTTAAAGTTGTGGGACGCTATTCTGGTCATGTTGTCGTAAAAGCCAGATCATTAGGAGTAACTGCAAGCACAGAATATAAAGTTTCTAAGGATGGTGATGAATTTGGCATTATCTATCCAGAAACAGATATTCACAGTTCTTTTGTCAATGAACCGCTGATGCTGACTGTTCAGGCTGGAACAAGTGGTGTGAGTACAGTTGTTTTCTCAACCACCAGCGGATTCTTTGATTTCAGTCGAAACAATGTTGTTGATGTGCAAGTGGTTAATGGTAAAGCAACAGCAACATTGGAATCTGATGTTGCGGGCCTGGCAACGATTCAGGTGTATGATAAAGATAATTATCAAACATCAGACTCTATTAAAATCGCATTTTCACAGCCCATAAACAAAGCAGATAAAATACTGCTTCAATCAAGCGCCAGTTCATTGCCAGTAAGCCTGGGTAATATTGAAAACACAATCAATCTCAAAGCCACTGTTCTGACAGATTATACATCAGGAAGGCAGGTTGTGGAGAATGTACCGGTTCTGTTTTCTATCGAAAATCCAACAGGGGGCGGTGAATTCATTTCACCAGTCATTGTTGTGACAAACTCTTCAGGTATTGCCAGTAGTCGTTTTACATCAGGTTCATTGGGATCAAGCGCTGATGGAGTTGTCATTAAAGCCATATTGATCAATAAGCCTGATGTTGAAGAAAGCATCAAAGTGGTTATTGGTGGTGTCGCAGGCTCGGTGGCCATTGGCAGGGGAAGCAGCCTTGATCTTGTGGCATTGAATCCATCAACCTATGCGCTGCCAATGTCAGTCCTTGTATCTGATGCCAATGGTAATCGCATGGCCAATTCACAAGTATCTTTAAGTGTATGGCCAATCAAATATTCTACTGGCTATTGGGGATCTGATCCTTTCCAGGGGACATCAACATATGTTTTGTGCAGCCCAAATGTATTGGGAACATATGAAAATGAGGACCTCAATGAAAACATCTATCTAGATCCAGGTGAAGATCTCAATGGTGATGGTGAATTGACACCGCCAAATGCATCAGCCGGTAATTTGCCATCATCTGTAACAACTGATGAAAATGGTGTGGCGAATTTCAATCTTGTATATCTAAAATCCAGTGCAGTTTGGATTACCAACCGAATTCGAGCCACAACTTATGTTCATGGCACTGAAACCCGATCATCAGTGACATTCACCTTGCCATACATGACAACAGAGTCCTGCGAAATGCCAAATGCGCCTTATGTAAACCTCACCGGTTCTGTCAAGGAATTGAGTTTGGTGCCTGAGCATGAATATCTGGTAGCCGGAAGTTCCTGTAGTATTGTGGTTACTGTATTTGATGATGAAGATAAACCCATTCGCGGCAATATTTCTGTGATATTCAATACCACAGCCGGAGATATTGATCCGGATATTCCTGGGCTTCAATCCAAAAAAATAATGGTTACAAATAATGGTCAAACGCAAATACAGTTGAACAGTCCTACAAATATCGTGGGATCAATTTCTATCATTGCAGAAGCCTCAGGCATTACCAATAGCACGAGCGTTGAAGTTATTCCTGGTAAAATGGATAATATCAATCTCACAGCTGTCCCCAATAATTTAACTGCTGATGGTGAAAGCACATCACAAATCGTTGCAATGGTTACTGATGAATTTGGCAATCCAGTGATTGATGGTGAATTAATTAACTTTGAAAAAACCGGTAATGGTGTTTTAAGTGATAACAGTGCAACGACCAAAGATGGAAAAGTTGAATTGACATATAAGGCAGCATCTGTTTCCGGCTTTGTGACCATTCATGCTGAATCTGCAACTTATACCCAAATATTTGATGATATTGTCATCCCATTGATTCGTGCAGAAGTGGGCTCGGTAAATATTGAAAGTGATAGTTATATTCTTAACGCTTTTGGTAGTTCGCCTGCTGATCCTGATTCATACAGTGCCATACTTTCAATTACTGTGAAAAAAGAAAACAATGAGCTGGTGGAGGATGGGACTCTGGTTACAATTGAAACTGATATGGGAGATCTGGATCATATCAATCATGCTGTGCAAGGGATTCAAAGCAAATTGATGGCTGCAACGCAAAATGGTATTGCACAGGTCGTCATTACCAGCCCAAGCAATATGATTGGAGATGCTCAAATTGTTGCTACATCTGGTGGAAAGTTTGCAGTAGCAAATATAGCAATGGTTCCCGGTTCGGTTTCAAATATTGCCATGACAGCAACACCAGCGTATATGACTGCTGATTTTAATTCCCAGAGTCAGATTCAGGCAATGGTAACTGATGCAAATGGTAATCCGGTTGTTAATGGAGAAACCATTGTGTTTGAAATTACACATGGTTCAGGATTGCTGGGAGCAACCGGTAAATTGGGCTCCTCTGCAACAATGGATGGTATTGCTGAAATTCTCTATACTGCGGCTTCTACTCCAGGAACCATCACGATTTCTGCAACAAGTGCATCCAGTGGGGTCACCGGCCAGGTCAATCTGACGCTCACAAAAATTGGTGAAGCTGCCCTTTCGGTAGAAAGCAGTAAGGCTTATCTTGTAGCTGATGGCTCAGATTGCCAATTAACAGCCATTCTGACAGATACATCAGGGCAATATGTACCTGATGGTACGTTCATTACATTTGTCACCACAATGGGTGATCTGGATAACCCGAATAATCCCTTGACAGGTGTTCAAAATGAAGTTCGGGTTTCCACTTTAAATGGACATGCATCAGTAAAATTGACCAGCCCCACAAACATGATTGGTATAGCAACTATTACAGTCAAGGCGGGTGAATTAATTCAGGAAAAGGACATCAGTATTGTTCCGGGTCCGGCAAATTGGATTCAATTGATTGCATCACCCAATAATTTAAATGCAGATGGTTTCAGCAGCAGTCAAATTAAAGCCATTGTTACCGACATACATGGTAATGCTGTCATCAATGGTGAAACCATAAACTTTGCTGTTAGAGATAAAAATGGCCGGCTATCAGCTGATACAGGTTCAACAATTAATGGTGAAACAATTGTTGTTTATACCGCAGGTTATACAGAAGGCAAAGCAACCATTGAGGCATGGTCTGATTCTTACAGTCAGGTTCGTCAAACAATTGATATTGTATTGATTGATTCCGGCATTCAGGTGGAATCAATTATTCTTGAATCTGAAAAAGATGCCATTGTTGCTGATGGTTCGTCTTGTGAAATCATTGCGACTGTTCGTGATGATTCGGGTAATATAGTTGAAGATCATTCACGTGTGACATTTACCACAACACTGGGTGATCTGGATCCTTATACCCAGGCTGTTGCAGGTGTTCAAAAATCCATTATTGCAGAAACCACAAATGGACAGGCGCGTATTCGATTGGTCAGTCCCACTAATATTCTGGGACAGGCTGAAATTATTGCAACCATTGGTGGTGTTTCACAAATTATCAAAATTGATATTATTCCAGGCTTGCCCAAAAATATTGTGTTGACAGCCTCACCCAATAATCTACTTGCTGATGGGATCAGTACATCATCAATTAACGCCTTTGTTTCCGATGCTTATGGCAATACGATTGTAGATGGTGAAACCATTACATTTACACTGATGGGCAGCGGAAAATTTGCAAAAACCGGGTATACACAGGCGACAGCATCCACACAGAGTGGAAAGGCTTCAATAAGCTATATTGCAGGAACAGTCACCGGAATAGAAACAATCATTGCAACAGCAGCGGCCAATGGCATTACAAAGTCTATCCCTCTCACATTGATAAATGGGGATATTGAAATTAATTCTGTGATCTTGCATGCGTCAAAAACAATTCTGACAGCCGGTGGATATACTTGCTTATTAGAATCCACAGTCAAAGATCAGGATGGTAATTTTATTAATGGTACAATGGTCACTTTCACCACAACAATTGGTGATATTGACAATTCTCAGTCAGGTACACAGCAGATTATTTCAAAACCAACGTCCAATGGACAGGCTGCAGTTGTGTTGACAACACCCACCAATATTTTGGGCACAGCTACAGTTACAGTCACTGTCGGTGGCAAAACTGCTGAAGAAAAAATTACAATTGTTCCTGGACCTGTTGGTCAAATTAATCTGTCTGTTGACTCCAATGCAGATGATTTGACTGATGCAACTCTCAGTGAAACAACCATCAAGGCCAAAGTCATGGATTGCAATGGCAATAATGTTGTTGATGGTGAAACAATTATATTTACCATTAATATTCGCGGAGGCGAAACAATTCATTACACCCGATCCACTGTTTCAGGTGAAGCAGAAATGGTATATATGTTGTCTTCATCAGCAGAAACAGTCACCATAACAGCAACATCACTTTCAACCCTTGTGAAAGCGAGCAAAACAATCAATCTATCTGATCCCAATGTCATGTCACCCCATGACATGTCAATCTCTACCAGCAAACAAAGTGTTCTATCCAGTAATAATGATGAAGCGATTATTACAGCTATTGTGCTGGATAAAAATTATGCCGCATTATCTGGAATCAAAGTCAATTTTTCAGCCAATGGCGGGCTTTTATCCATTGGATCAACAATGACTGAATCTGATGGGCGCGCAACTGTAAAATTTTCATCGGGCGCTCTTGACCGACAAAATCGAATTGTGACCATTACTGCCACTGTTGAAGGGCTTGTGCGAACCATTCCTATTCAAATTATTGGTTCAACAGTTGAATTAAAATGCGATAAAACAAGTTTGACTGATGATGGCAGCCTTGTAGCAAGTTGTACAGCCATAGCAAAGGATGCTGCGAATCAAAGTGTTTACAATACACCCATTTCATTTATGACAGACACCACCAGCGAGGGTAATCCCAGTTCAGCAATCATGGTTTCTGTATTCGATGAAAGCGGTGAAACGCCATATACTGTAACAAGTGGTAATAGCGGTGTCTATTCATCATCAGGCGGAAATCCTGGGCCATACACTGCTATAAGTAATATTGAAGGCAAAGTCTATTTTAAAATACATGGTATTCAGGATAAAACTGGCTATTCCAACCTGATTGTAAAAGCCTTGGGTGATAGCAGTCAGCAAGAATTTATAATTAATCGACCGGCAAATGCATTTGGCATTATTCAAACCAATCCGGCGGCCAGTGATACAGGTATTGTTCAATTAAGTGTAGACAGTTGGATGGGAATTACAGTTAATGCAGGAACCGCTACAGCAGACCCTGTAACCATCGTCTTTTCAACCAGTGTGGGGCAATTTGGAAATGGGGCGTCAATTGCACGTATGCAGACAGCTCAGGCGGGTGGCACTGTTTACACGCAATTGAAATCCAGTGTTTCTGGTTTAGCATCAATTCAAGTTTATCGTGAAGACAATAAACACATTTCAGATTCCATGAATGTGGCCATTTCTCATCCCCCTGATAAGGCAGGGCAATTATTACTCCAATCTGAAGCCAACTTCATTCCGATGAGTCAAAATGGTGTTATACATACAGTTGAATTAAAGGCAACTGTATTGACCGAGGCCAGTTTAGGCAGCCAGGTGGTTGGTAACGCACCGGTTGTATTTTCCATTATCAATCCAGTTGGCGGCGGAGAATTTTTGTCACCTGTTGTGGTTTATACAGACAGTTCAGGGGTTGCAAGAAGCACATTTACTTCAGGAAGTATTGGATCAGATTCAAAAGGATTGACGATCACTGCAACCCTGGTCGATAATTCGGCAATTTCCAATCATGTGAATCTGATTATAGGTGGTACTCCGGGTTCAATCAGTATTGGAATGGGTAAAAAAGTGACATCTCTTAATGAAACAACCTATTCTTTGCCAATATCTGTGTTGGTTTCTGATGCCAATGGCAGTAATATTTCCGGTATCGCAGTTTCATTAAATATTTGGCCTGAAAAGTACTCAACTGGATATTTTATGGACAACATAGGCTGTGATGCTGTGTTTACTGGTGTTTTCCCCAATGAGGATATTAATCAAAACCTGATTCTGGATCCTGGTGAGGACATGGATAATAATGGCAAACTCACACCCGCCAGTTCATCAGCAGGCAATATTCCATCTATTGTATATACAGATTTAAATGGTATCGCGACATTCAATCTCGTATACCTGAAATCTGCCATGTGGATTACTGCAAAATTGTCAGCATCAACTGTGGTTCAGGGAACTGAGGCAATGTCAGTCATGAGTTTTCGTCTGCCATTTGAACAAGCAGATGCCTGTGATCTTCCAGATTCGCCATATCTGGCATCCAGCACAGATATCGCATCAATTGTATTATCTCCGGATATAGGAAAACAAATTTCCGCTGGCGGTATATCCTGTAATAATTCAAGTATTGATTGCAATGAGCGATGGACCTTTATTGAAGCCAATCTTTTGGACAACAGTGGAAATCTTGTCAAAGATGGTTTACCTGTTGTATTTAAAACAACTGCAGGGAGTCTCACTGATGCAAACGCTTTGACATCTAATAGTACACCAACTGTTTCAGGTGTTAGAATGTATACTGCGTTTACCAATTCAGGCAATGCCAGAGTCAAACTCTTTAGTTCAGATAAATTGGGTAAAGCAGTGGTCTCTGCAGAATCGGGTTATATTAAGGTCATTACTGTTGTGGAATTTGTAGCAGGTACAGCAAGTCAAATCATAATTAATCCAAAACCGGTAAGCCTGCCAGCTGATGGTGAAAGTCAAAGCGAAATATTGATTACTGTCCTGGATGCAACCGGCAATCCAGTTGCGGATAACGAAACTGTCAATGTATCTGTTGATCATGGTGTATTGGACAAACGTGTGGATTACACTCAAAATGGTTTTGTCACGCTCATATATACCTCACCATCATCTTTACCAAACAATGAGGTGGACATTATTCATGCAGTTGTCTCAAATGGTGTTCAAGCTGATGAAAACATTAATCTAACCGGTCCGCCAATTTCAGGTATCGAATTATCCATTGAACCAGAAAGTTTGCCCATGGATGGCAAAAGTAAGGCCACTGTTTTTGCAACAGTCAGTTTATCAGGAGGCGGAAATGTCCCTGATGGCACCACTGTAAATTTCAGCATTGTGGGATGGTCGCCTGAAAAAGGCAGTATTGAAGAAAATGGTTTGACAGCCAGTGGAATTGCGCGTGCTATTTTAACATCAGGAACAACAACAGATCCGGTAACCATAAGAGCTGAAGCTGGTGGTAGAACAGCCGAAATTATTATTCGATATACACGCGGCAGTATGACTGTTTCAATTGTACCCAATTCAATCCTGGGTACAGGGAAAGCGTATGCAAGTGTCATGGCTGTTCCCAGGGATGTTACTGGTAATGTGGAAGAAAACGCTGTTGTCTTATTTCAAATTGATAATACCGCCATGGGCGGCTTTATCGAATTTACATCAATTACCCATGAAATGTTAGAAAGTGGCGGTACATCTCAGTTTACAACCCATGTTATCAATGGAGAAGCCAAAGCTCATTTTATTGGTTCCAATATTGGGGCGTCAGTCCGAATTACTGCAATCTGGGATCAAAACAACAATGGTGTGGTTGATACCAACGAAGTCACTGGATATGAAAATCTTGATATTCAACCGCCGCCATCATTTATTATCATTGGAGAGAATTCACCGGATCCCTCATCAATTAATATAAAAGGGACAGGTGGGGTATCGACTTCGCAGATTATATTTGATGTGAAAGATTCCAGCGGTCAAAAGGTTTCTGATGGCTATAAAATCCTGTTTTCAATTAACAGCGGGCCAAGTGGCGGTGAAGATATTCAACCCTCATTTGCTTATACTAAAGATGGTAAGGTGAGTACAATTCTTAGAAGTGGTTTCAAATCGGGGCCAGTCAGTATTAAAGCAGTTTATTATAATGACACCAGCATCAGCACGAATACAAGCCAGGTAGCGATCAATGCTGGTCCTCCGGTGGGTGAAGAATTTGGTATTTCTGCTAAATTTAACAATATTTCAGGTCTTTATATTTCATTTTTGGAAAACAATATTACGATTAATGTTGGTGATCTTTATGGGAACATGATACCAGACAACACAGTTATTTCATTTAAGACCTACAATACAGGTGGTTTGTTTCAACCAAATATTGCAGTGACCAAAAATGGTATCGCATCGAATACATTAATATCCACAGGAACCAATCCTGAACCTTTACAAGGTTTTGTTTCTCTGACTGCCGAGGCCAATAATGGTGGACGTACAACACATATTAGTTGCATGGCAGTATCTCCTGGAGATAATCGCATTATCTACGTGGGTACAAATGGCGGTGGTGTATATAAATCCATTGATTCAGGTGGGGAATGGGTCAATATCAGCCGGTCTTCTGAGTATGCCGGACAAAATGTAATTGATCCTTATATTAATGATATTGCGATAGATCCGTCCAATCCAAATAATATTTATGCGGCTACTGGTTATCTTGGCAGGGGTAATGTTTACAGAAGTCTGGATGGCGGTTTGAATTGGAATAGCAACAATACTGAAGAATGGAATGGCTTATTATGGGGAATGAACAGTGCAGTTAAGACGATTCTATGCGATGATTATGATGGCTATACAAAATTTATTTGGATTGGCACTGATGGTCAGGGGATTCTATATTCTAAAGATGGCGGTGATACATTCTTGGAACTGGGAGATACAACAGCTGTTGGAAATACAGTATTGCTTTCTGAATCTGATGCCTATTCCAATCCCAATAATAGAGGCAATGGTTATTTGCGTCGCCCGAATCTTTCATGCAGCAGCACTGAGCAAACCTGGACGCTAGAATATGAAGTCAGCTACAAAAGCAAAGATTATGATGGACAGGCATCCTTTTCTGATTATATCGATATACAGAATGGTGTCAATCCTGAAAGCTGGACTGTCAGAAAAATTGATCATGACAAATGGCGGTTAACCAACGCTTCAGAGACAGAAAGCTACACAGCAAATCTTGATGCCAATCGCGTGGTTGAGTTCGATCAAACTGTTCCACTTTCATTCACCATTTATGAGAGCACTGAATATACATCACCTATTGGAGAAAGTTGCATTTTTCATCTGGCAGGTCAATGGAATGTTTATGGTTCATTATCAGGGATACAGAGCATGCCAGCTTCAAACAACATTTATTATCGAACTGATAATGAAGAACTGGAGTTTATTATCAAGTCAGGTTCAGTTTCATTTGGCCATAATGATAGCTTTTCTTTTCATTCATCTTCCGGAGGCCTGGGATGTGGAAAATCTGTACAGGATATTGTCAAAGTGCCTGGTACGCATGGTTTGACAGCTGAACTTTTTGCCGCTACATCAACAGGTGTTTTCAGAAGTGTCAATGGCGGGCGTGTGTGGACCGAAACATGGAATTTTGAAGGTGACAATATCACGACATTGGAAATAATTAAATATCGTGAAAATAATCCTGACACTGTTATTCTTGCAGGAACAAAAGATTCTGGCTTTTGGTACTCCGGTGATAGCGGGACGACATGGACGAATCACAATGATGGTTTAGGTTATGGATTAAGTACAACAACACCAAAGGCAAATTTTGAAAATATTGGCAATGGAACTGTAATCGCAACACTGCCAGATGATACCGCAAATACTCAAACCGAAACATGGTTTTTGGAATGTGTCAGTGAAGAAAAAAATGGTGGAAAATTTTCAGTCACTGGATCTTCATCCGGTCTTCGTTTAACAGCTATTGTGGGAGAAATGGCGGAGTATACTGAAATAGTTTTATATATCATTGATGGTGAAAAAGATTTTAAATTGGGTGACAAATTTACATTTCGAACCATCAGAGATTCAAGTATGGAAATAAAGGATCTGCTTTTTTATAACGATTACGCCAATAATAAATCTCGATTATATGCATTAACATATTTTTGGGGTGTTCAGGAGCCTCATGCAGTCGGATGTGTTTACTCGGTTGAATACAATTTTGTTCCTCAGGGATCATGGACAAGGAGCAATGAAATATCTGGACTACCAACATATGAACCCCCAGGTGATATTTCTTTATTTGCACAACATGTGATATCAACTGATACATCAGATGATTTTAAAGTACTTGAAAACAGAGCAAAACCATCAAAATTGTTCATTGGTGGTGAAGGGATCAATTTCTATGTCACTGACAGCTTTAGCAATTTGGAGACAGGATATTTGAATTGGCAGGAAAGTAAAATTGGACTGTCAAACTTGATCATGGCTAGACGACCGGTATTGTTTAGCGATACCTGTCAGATGACAGTCAAGGAGCAATTATTGTGGGGTAATTCAGATACTGAGGCATATTATCTCTATGAAATATATGTCCAAGACAAAAATGGTAATCCGCCCATTCAGGGATCCTTGTTGACTTACACAACCTATAAGATTTCTGAAGGAGAATTCAAGGTGCTTGATGCGGATGTCACAATATCTGATTATCCTGATACAATGGTCGCTGCAGGTACTTATCGAGATAGAAGCGATCCAGATACCAATAATCCATTTCGACTTAATTTTACCATGGGAGCAAACAGTAATGTGAGAGGTGTTGATTTTACGTTTACACCGGCACACACAACCAGTGGAACAGGTATCATTGCACCTGGCTCATCAGGCAGCAAGCAAAAAACCTCACGATATGAACATTAATAGGGTCGGACCAAGATAATAACCTGAAATAATAGGTAAAACATCTATTATTATATCAAAAAATTAGCCTATAACGCTCTTTTTGGGACTAAAAAGAGCGTTATAGCAATACCGGGTTGCAATTGGTTTTTGGATAATGATAAGTTTGTTTATATGCGATAATATAATGTTCTTTTTGATACCGAAAAGGGCATTATAACAGGTGAAAACTGTCTTTTCTTGATTGAAATTTAATTAATAACAATGGGTTGGGTTGGTCCAACCCCAACTTTATCGTTGAACCCAAATTTCGACCCGTCTATTTTTCAAGCGACCTGTCTCAGTTTGATTGCTTGCAATAGGAAATTCTTCACATGCAGTAACGATCTCATCTACATATATTCCGCTGACTTTCATCTCTCTGGCAACATTTTCAGCTCTTTTTAAGGCAACAAGGCAGTTTTGTCGATACGATCCACGACTGTCAGAATAACCGATTGCATAAATTTTTAATATACCAGCTTTGCGCTGCAACCATGATATCAATTGATTTAGCTTTTGAGTGCTTTCTTCGGTTAGCTGGTAATCATTGCTTTTAAAATAGAAATTCATTGAAAGTTTTTGCGTTTGTCGTGTAATTTTTACCAGTTTGTTAAATACTGCCTTATTCACAGGCTTTTGCCACAACTCACGTCTTGATCCAAGTGCTTTTACTGTGCAATCGACATAACCGCATTTTTTTACGATAGCCTGGCCTTTATCTGATTGGACAAAGGTCACAAAAGGCAATGCGTATTCAGTTGCAGATACCAAAATTGTATACAGATAAATTTTTCGGATCATCAGGTATGAATCAATGGAAACACTGAAATAGCCGGGTCTTACAGGGTCAATTTCATGGTCGGCTATGGCAAGGGGTTGATTATCATAAGTAAATGGTAAAGAACATATGCCTATGCCATAAGGATCTTTATGTAAATATCTAGACAACGTATTGAGGTCATCAAATTTCCTTGTTGCATGAATTGTTTGATCTTCAAGAAATCTTTTTTGAAAAACTTGATATAAGTCTGATACAGATGTTGGTGTATAAATATGAATATCTTTTGACGCATCGGAAAAAGGCCATTGCTTTATCTTACCGGAAAAGATATCCTGAATTTCTTGAATACTCAGGCTTTTCAATGGATTTTCAGGGTGAACCATCGCAACAATCCCATCCAAAGCAATCAAATATTCAGCCGGAACGAGGTCTGATTCCTCTGTTTTTGTCATTGGCCTGCTAATGCCTGATTTCAATATTTTCTGTCCTGTAACAATTATATCGCATTGACCATATTGTAACCATTCATAGGCCTGTTCTGTATGCGCGATTTTAATGTCAAATTGATAAGGTTGATTATTCATTTCTCCAAGAATGTGTATGCTGTTAGTTTCATTTGTTTGTTGTCTGATGTATTTGATATTTGAAAATGAATAAAAACCCCGAACAAGGGAAGGCATAAGTTGATTGGATAGTTCTCGATCTCCACAAATACGAAGCGCGACATGGGGCGATTGCATTTCTTGGGGTGCGGGTTCTTCCTGTTTTTGGGTTAACTGATCCTGTTTCAGTGATGGGGCTTGCTTTATCAGGTTTCGTGACAGGGTTATTTCTTGAGGGGGACTGGCTGTCATTTCTGGGATGATATTGTTCTTTTGTATCTTTGCTTTTTTTTTTCGTTTTTCGGATTTAATGATAATCGGTCTTTTTGCGAGACTTTCTACTGGCTGAACATTTTTTGAGTAAAAAACATGATAAAAGCTAAAAAGCCCAATAATCATAAAAAATAATATGGTAAAGGTAATAAAGGGTTTCCCTTTTTGTGTTGTTTGTTTGGGCATTTTTGATTTAATTGCTTTGAATAGTTCATGGGTGCTTTTAAATCGTTCGTTGGTATCAAGGCGAACCGCATGGTCAATGATATCGCTCAATTCAACCGGAATATTTGCCCCTTGAACCTGGCTGGCTGAAATCCATTGATCTTTTTTTAAGCGCTCTCTGGCAGTGGGTGTATTCTGACCTGTGATTATCTGATAGAGAATAATTCCGCAAGCGTAAACATCTGACCAGGCACCAATTTTTGCATTGGGAATAAATTGTTCAGGGGGGGCCTCTGCATATTGAATGGTTTGTCTTATTGACTTGCTTTGTTTATAAAGCATTTGTTTGGTCTGACCAAAACCAAATATAATTGGATAGCCCTGGGGCACAATCATAATTTTCGACAGGTTCAAGTTGTAGTGATAGATATTTTTTTTGTGCAATCTATGAAGGGTTGATAATATTGGCAAAATAATTTCAATGGCTTCATGAAGTTTTAACCTGCCACCTCTAATAATCAAATGTCGTGATAAATCTGTTCCCTCAATATAATCAAGAACCATGTATGCGGTATTGTTTTCGCTAAAATAATTGATCACATGAAGGACATGTTGCATACGTATGTCAGATAAACTCAAAGCTTCCTTTAAAAAGGCCCTTTTTCCAAATACAAACAATTCATTTTGAGCCTCATCAGCATTGGGTCGAACATGGCTCCGATCCACCCCACGACTGGAAAGTCCCACTGGGAAGTATTCTTTGACAACCATGCGGCGATTGGATGTCATATCATATGCCATGTATGTATTGTTGAAACCATCACTGGCTAAAGGAATGCCCAACAAATATTTTTCTTTCAGGATGGATCCAGGATCCAAAAACTGTAGATTTTGTCTATATTGACGATAATCATAACCGCAATGCTCACAAACCACATCATTTTTTCTAATTCGCATGCATTGAAAACAGATGGTTTGCATGATTTGATTTGTTTGCGCGTGCTGTTTCATTTTGTTCGTTCCAATCGTGCGACAGCCTCGATATGGAATGTATGTGGAAACATATCAACTGGCTGCACCTCTGTTATTTCGTAGTGATTGGCTAACAAGCCCAAATCTCTTGCCATGGTTGATGGATTACAGGATACATACACAATGCGTCGTGGACCCATGGATACAAGCTGTGCAATTACCTTTGGATGTGTTCCCGCACGTGGTGGATCCATAATTACGACATCCGGTTTTTCTGTTTGTTCTTTTAATTGATCCTTAATATCACCACAAATAAAATGGCAATTATCAACATTGTTTATCAAGCAATTTTGTCTGGCATTTGTAATCGCTTCAGCAACATATTCAATGCCTAAAACAGATGCACAACTATTGGCAATCCAAATAGCGATTGAGCCTGTGCCACAATATAAGTCCCATACAACATCTGATGGTTTCAACCTGGCATATGACTTTACTGTTTCATAAAGATGGACAACTGAGCGCGTGTTGGTTTGAAAAAAAGCGTTTGCAGCAATTTTAAATGCAAACGGCCCGATGTAATCCTCAATAAAATTATGTCCTTGCAAGCATATTTCCTTTTCCCCAACAGCAACAGCCGCTTTACGTGCTGAAATCTGATGGATGAATGAAACAATATTTGCATGTTTGTTACACATTTCAATGGCCATTTTTTGAAGCAAGGAAGGCTTATCCGATGAGGTAACAATATTTACCATCCATTGATCGTGTGCAGCGGAATAGCGAAGCACACAGAATCGCCAAAAGCCTTCATGGCTCTTTAAGCCATATGCGGGTTCATCAGATGACTTCATGAAATGTCGCACATCAGATAAAATTTCATTGCCTTGCTTTTTTTGTATCTCACATGCTTGAATGTCTAATACTTTGTCGAAAGTACCTGGCACATGGAGGCCCAAAGCAAAACTACGATCAATATTTTTTTCCATTTCAGATCGCATGAGCCATCGTCGATCCGAACATGAAAATTCCATCTTGTTCCGGTACTGGAAAACCTCTGGAGACTGAATGGTTGCATACACAGTGGGCGATTGAATAGCGCCAATATGTTCAAGCGCTTCCATTACATGCTGTTGTTTAAAAACAATTTGTTGATCATAATCAATAAATTGCCATTTACAACCACCGCAATAATCACTATACTGACATATTGGCTGAATACGATAGGGTGAAGGTTGAATAATTTCAATTGTCCTGGCTTCAGCATATTTTTTTTTCTTTTTAAAAATTTTTGCACGAACGACATCACCAGCAACCGCCTTGTCAACAAAAATAACCTGGCCTTCATGTTTAGCCAGTGCTCGGCCACCAATGGCCATTTTTTCAATGTTTAATTCTAATTCACTTCCTTTTTTCATTGGATTCTCACTTGTGTCAAATGATTATAAAAGACATGTCCGACTTTTGAAAATGGGAACTTATTTTTCAAGCATTCCTTCGCTATCACTTATCATAAAACTGGAAACAGCTTTTTTTAGATCAACAGCCATTTGAGACAATTGTTCAGAATTCTTTTTATTTCCTGATGCAACATCTGTTGTATTGTAAGTTGCATACTGGATGTTTCGAATATCAACAATTAACTTACTGATACCACCAGAAACAGTCTCGCTGGACTTGGCAATATCAGCAATGCCTTCAGCAACTTCAGAAATATTAACAGCCGATTCTCTTGCAACACTGGCGACTTCAGTTGCAGAAGTTTTTATCTCTTTTAAACCATCATTGGCATGCTTGATGCGCTTGGCAGATTCAACGGCTGAAGTGGCAATGGAATCAACTGACATTGTGATTGCATTGGATGCTTCACTTTGTCTGGAAATGGCTTCACCAATATATATATTATTCTCCAGCACTTTTTTGATGACCTGACTGGTTTCTTGAATACTCTCAAATGTAATATCAATATGGTTGCGGATTTCTTTTAAAAGCTTTCCGATCTGATTATTGGCATCAGCAGTTTTTCCAGCCAGATTTTTGACTTCCTCTGCAACAACACCAAAACGAATGCCAGCATCTCCGCCACGAACAGCTTCAATGGTTGCATTCAAAGCCAGCAAATTTGTTTGTGTTGAAATGGTGCTGATAATCTTAACAGCGCCCTGTATGGACTCAGAGGCCTTTTGTAGTTTATCAAGAGCGTTGAGACTTTTATTTATTTGCTCATTGGCATCTTCAGATATTTTGACTGTTTCTGATGAATTCTGAGAAACAGTTGCCAGGTTACTGGACATGGTTTCTATGGATGAATTAAGGGTATTGATATCTGATGATATTTTTTCAATATTGCTTGTAATTTCAGACATATTTATCGAAGCCTGACTGGCAGATGTGGCAACTGTATCAATATTCGTACTCAGTTGAGCAATTTTTTCATTGGTATTATTTACATTTGTTGAAATTTGCAATGTAGACTCTGCAATGGCTGTTACGTAGTTACCATTTTCTTCAGCGTTATTTACCACTGCATCAGCATCACCACTCATATCTTCAGAAAACTCAAACAGTGATGACGACCCCAGTTTTAGAGATTCTGACGCTTCTGCCAGGTTAATGGCATTTTGACGAAAAGTGGATATAATATCAGATAAATTTTTTCGCGTTGTTTCATAACCTCGGGCAATAACGCCAATTTCATCACCACGTTTCATGTCTTTTTCTGGCAATGAAGCCAACAGGTTATTATTACCCATTTCATGAATGCATGATGACACTCTCAAAATTGGTTTTGCCAGTGAACGTCCAATAATTAAAGCAATGCCCAACATGAACAAAGCACCGACAAATGATATGACTACTTGCGTCATCCCAACTCTGTATAGTTTTTCTCGAGACATTTGTTCATCAATTTTAAGCTGTTCAGCCGCTTCTTTTTTGAGCATTTCGAGTTCTGTATTTACCATCGCATCAGTATAAATAACTTTGACCTGTCCAATCTTATTATTTTTATAAATACAATCTTGCATATCTACCAGATATTGCCTGATCTTTGACTGATAGGGAAAACTTCCGGTATAAAATTCAATTTTACCTTTATCATTGCGCCATATGGATGTAAAAATCTGGTTCATTTCATCATATACGATAATTCCTATAAGCCATTTTGGCTCCATAAAAACTTTCAACATGTATTCAGCAGTAATGGGGTCCAGGTCGTACAGGCTGACCAAAACAGACTGCGCCATGATACGATTATAGGCTTGAACCGAATTTTTCAGAGACTGATATACGTATTGTTTTCTTTTTTCAATCATGTTCTCATATTGTTTTTTACGTGTTTCAATTACATTCTGAATCAATGAATTTTGCTGGTACAGAAATACAGACCCAATAATTACCAAAAGGCATATGAGCAGCAGACTAAAAAACATGGATATCTTACTGGCAATACCAATATTTCGATAACGTATTTTTTGTATTAAATGATCCTTAAAAGCCATGTATAATTTCCTTATAATAACAAAGGATTAGAGGTTATATGTCACAATTGAATGATTATTTATGTGCAATTTTCGAGCCATATACACATATCATTCACAATGATTTATCTTGCATTTATGAATAATCCATGGTTTGTATGATTTTCAATACGAATAATCAAGAACTTATTTAAATAATTAACAAATACATTATATAATTTCAATCATTTAATATGTTATGTCAGATGAACAAAAATAATAATGATATACAGTACATGAAAAAAGCGATTCATTATGCTTCAATTGCCTTGAATCGCGGAGATTTTCCAGTAGGCTGTGTGCTAACATACCAGAATAATATTATATCAACCGGTGAAAGGACAGGCTCTGATGGGCAATCTTTCAATGAGTTGGACCATGCCGAAATAAACGCATTGAGACGGCTGAGTACATTAAACAACGTGTCTCATTTAAATACAGATCAGTTGACCCTGTATTGTACATTGGAGCCCTGTTTGATGTGTTTTGGTGCAATATTGATTCATAGAATTCCACGCATTGTGTATGCTTTTGAAGATGCCATGGGAGGTGGCACTTCACTGGAACGTTCCTGCTTACCGCTCTTATATGCTGAACATGATATTGAGATTGTTTCTGGTGTTTGTCGCCAGGAAAGTTTGCTTTTATTTCATAATTTTTTTCAAAATCCTAAAAATAATTATCTTTCAAACAGTTACCTGGCCGAATACGTGAAAAAGCAAATAGGTTAGCGGCAATCTATGAGCATATTTATAATAAATACAAGGAGTTATTGGAGGATTGGTTTTTATTAATATTTAGAAAAAAAAAACTTGCTTTTTTTTTTGGAATGAAGTATAAAAAATCCTCTCGTTAATCGGTCAAATTAACTGAGAGGATTTTGTTACATTAATTGGGCAAAATTTGAGAGAAGAAAGCGTTTATATGGCTTCTCTCAAATTTTTGCCAGCTTTGAACTTCACAACATTTGTTGCCTTAATCTTGATTTCTTCACCGGTTCGCGGATTTCGGCCTTTACGTGCTTTACGTTTCACCTTAGAAAAAGTACCAAATCCCACCAAAGTTAATTTTCCATCTTTTTTCTTCAGTGCTTTGGTTACACCATCCTGGAAAGCATTCAATGCTTTTCCTGCATCTGTTTTTGAAATTTCCGCTGTTTCAGCGATGAAATCAACTAGTTCTGCCTTAGTCATAATGACCTCCTTATAAATTAATTAATATTAATGATAATATGCAAACCTTTTTGTGTTTGCATAAAAAAGAAAACGTTGAATTTGAGTCGTTCTATAAAAACTATTATGGTGTGTCAACAATTTTCAACGATTTAATTATTTTTTTTTTTATCAAACCTTATGTATACTATTTTTAATAAGTGTTAAAACTGTAAAATAAGCAATACCATAGTGCCATTTTGTGAGTTAAAACATAAATCTCAGCAATAGTAAGTCTGGGCACAACATGCTAAAAATATTGAAGATATTGAAATATATTTGGTGATATCAGACTCACATACTCAGGCAATTAAGTGTTTACAACATTGTTTAGGACACAAAACAAATTGAATGAATAAGCTCAAAGATTTGTGCGAATATCAGGATGGAAAATGATGAGGGACGTTTTTTTGGGTAAGAAAAATTCTATTGATCTATCATTGGCCGGTTTTTGTTTGAAAAAATTTTTAAAAATTTTATTTCATTTGGGCGATATGAAGTTCATACCACAGGGATTCCAAATCATCTTTTGCTTGTAAAGCTGTCTGAACAACATCTGGATGAAAGTGAGTTCCCTGATCTTTTGTGAGAATGTCAAATACTTTGTCTTTTGGCATTGGTTCGATCCCCAAAATTTTATTGCCATCATATTTGGGATATTCCCTTACTGATGTCAATGCATCAAAAACATCCCCCACTGCCAAAATGCATGAAAAATAAGGGATTTCTTCTTTGACAAGGCCGTATGGATAACCTGTACCATCAACTTTTTCATGATGGCTTGCAGCAATGATGGGAACCGATTTTAGTTTTTTTGGTAATTCTATTGGTTCAAGAATTCGAAGTGTCCACAAAGAATGCTTTTCCATGATTTTTCGTTCCTGGTCAGTAAAGCGTCCTTGTTTTGTAAGGACGGCATCAGGAATTGCAATTTTACCAATATCATGCAAGAGGCCTGCGTACTTAATCGTTTCCAGGTTTTCCCCAGATAAGCCCATTTTTTTACCCAAAAGGACACTGTATTCTGTCACACGATTTGAATGACCGGCTGTAATAGGATGTCTGGCTTCAATTGCTGTTGAAAGCGTTCGTACAATACTTTCAAAGGCAGTTTCCAAAGATTTCATTGATGAATTCAATACACCAACCATAATATTGAATGCTGTTGCCATCTTACCCAATTGCGGGTCATCATGAACTGGCATTTCAAGTTCAAGACGACCGGCTGCAACAGAACGAATGGTATTGACAATTTCATCTATGAGAGTGGAACGATAAATATCTTTTTCAATGAGTTCATTGTAAGCGGCTTTTAAGTCTTTGTAAGTTTCAGGAATTGAATATTGTGTTTTATATTGGCTTTCTGAGGATTGTTGTATTTTACTTAATGTCTTGGTTTTTTCTAATAAAACTTCAAGTTTACCGCTGCCAATCAATTTGGAGCCGATGTCAACACCGGTTTTCGCAGCAATCAGCACACGTCTGGCTTGATTGACGTAACAACTGTCATGATGCGCTTCTTGACAGTTACCACAGAGACCTGAAACTGATTTCAGGGCATCATCCAGACGTTTTGAATCATAAGGTGTTGAATCTACAGGCAAGTATTCAGGGATATCCTGGGCAATTACCTGTCGTAAATTTTTGATAAAATCCAGTAAAATATCACTGGCCATTTGGGCCAAAACAGGCTGTTCATGATTTTTAATGAGTTTTTTTATTTTTTGATGTGCTTTGAATGCATCTTTATGGCTGCCTACTGGCATTGGTGCTCCTATATATTATTGATAATGAAATGGGCGCATTCCCAAAAAGTCGGACATTTTTTTTCTTAGTCCTGAAAGGGCGGCAAGATACCAGCCCAGGGCAACGCCCGGGCGTTGCCCTGAACTGGTATCTTGCCGCCCTTTCAAAGCTAAGAAAAAAATCCGACTTTTTGGGAATGCGCCTAAATGAAACTATGTTTTGCAGCACAAACTATGCCAGAATAAACAGGCGTAAACCTGAACCAAATGGAGAAAAGATTGGTAAAGAATCCAACCCATGTCCAATTATTTATCACTACTTTTCAGCACAGCTAAAAATGCAGATTGAGGGATCATGACTTTTCCAACCTGTTTCATGCGTTTTTTTCCCTTTTTCTGTTTTTCAAGGAGTTTTCGTTTTCGCGTGACATCCCCGCCATAACATTTTGCAGTGACATCCTTTCGAAATGGAGAGATGGTCTTTCTTGCAATAATAGTTGATCCTATTGCGCCCTGAATTGCAATTTTGTACATTTGTCGGGGAATTTCATCCCGAAGCCGCTCACAAGCATGCCGTGCTCTTTCAACTGAACGATCACGATGAACCAGTTGAGATAAAGCATCAACACGCTCACCATTGATCAATATGTCCAGACGAACCAGATCACTTGTTCGATGTTCAAGGACATCGTAATCAAATGATGCATAACCTTGTGAAACAGATTTTAGGTGATCATAAAAATCGTAAACAACTTCAGACAATGGCATTTCAAAAATCATTTCCAGGCGGTCACCACCCAGATATTGATAATTCTTATTAATTCCTCTTCTGTCCAGACACAGTTTCATAATGCCTCCCATGTATTTGTCTGGTGTAATAATGCTGGCACGAATAAATGGCTCTTCAGTGCTTTCGATGGTTGAAGGGTCAGGATACAAGGCAGGATTATCAATGGTCATTGACGTTCCATCATTTAGATTGATTTTGTATTGTACTGAAGGGGCTGTCAGAATTAATGACAAATCATATTCTCTTTCAAGACGCTCCTGAACAACTTCAAGATGCAATAAACCTAAAAATCCACATCGAAATCCAAAACCAAGTGCAACAGAGGAATCTTTTTCATATATTAATGATGCATCATTTAATTTCAATTTTTCAAGTGCCTCGGTCAAATCTTCGTAACCATCTGAAGCCACAGGGTAAATTGATGAAAACACCATGGGTTTAACCTCAACAAAACCTGGCAATTGAGCGGAACATGGATTGTTTTTGAGTGTAATGGTATCGCCACAACGCGTGTCACTCACAGTTTTTACACCTGCAATCATATATCCAACTTCACCAGCAGTGAGTTTCTTTTTCGGATGCCTGACAATTTGGAGGACTCCCAACTCTTCAATTTTATAAGTCGCTTTGTTGGACATAAACATGATGATATCATTGGGCCGAACATATCCACTGAAAATTCTGAAATAAATAATTGTCCCACGATAAGAATCATAAATGGAGTCAAATATGAGGGCTTCAAGAGGGGCTTCCACATCTGTTTCTGCGGGCGGGGGTAATTTGTGGACAATGGCTTCCAATAATTCTGGAATGCCGGTGCCTTCTTTGGCAGATACAAGTATGGCATCATTTGGATCAAGTCCAAGCTCTTTTTCAATCTGATCTTTTACACGATCAATATCAGCTGCAGGAAGATCAATTTTATTGATCACCGGCAATATTTCCAGATCATGTTCCATTGCCAGGAAAAAATTGGCCAAAGTCTGTGCTTCCACACCTTGACTGGCATCAATTAAAAGCATAGCCCCTTCACATGATGCCAGTGCCCGAGACACTTCATAAGAAAAATCAACATGGCCTGGCGTATCAATAAGATTAAGGGTATAGTTTTGACCATCTGAGGCGCTATATGGCAAACACACTGTCTGGCTTTTGATGGTGATACCACGTTCTCGTTCAATATCCATCGTATCCAGAATTTGGTCCACAAAATTTCGCTCTGTGATCAGATGCACAGCTTGAATAAGCCTGTCAGACAAGGTTGATTTGCCATGATCAATATGGGCAATAATGCTAAAATTTCGAATATGCTTCATTTAACTCTCACCTGTTCATAATTTTAAATTGATGATCAAACTATAACTGTTTTTTGATGAATACGCAATGGCATTTTAAGTATCAATACTCAGTTGGGTCTAATTTTAAAAAATAAATTTTTGCAGTCAGTTGATTTCAAAACAGATTTGACAGGTCTATGGTATTGATCCTGATTGTTGGTTGAAAAAAACAATTTAAAAGAAAATTCAAGAAAACTTGAGATTTTTTAAGGAAAAATATTTTTTTAAAAATGATATTGACCTTCATAACATCCCTAAAATTGTATAATATGCAAAAAATGAAATTTTCAAACAAATGATGGGCATTTAGAAAAGCAACAATTTTTATTATTAATAATTTCATAGAATTGCAAAATTATGCCATCTTGAATTTTTCAAAAAATCCAGCCATAAAAAATTCGATTTATTCGAATTGACATGCTAACACAAATTAAATAAAAGTTGTTGCGTCTGGAGCGGAATCATTTTTTATATTCATCATAAACCAATAATTTCCGTCAATTTCAAAACAATTTGTATTTTTGCTATTGGCAAGAATACAGATCAATTATCTTCAAAATACACTATTTCCCATAAGTTATGGTTTGTTTATATGCCAGATCCAACAAACATGATTTGGCACATAACACTTTTTTGATTAAAAAAGATGGCGGTGCTTTTTTTACTGATGATAAGCATCAATTATTTTTGAAGTGCAGGTAAATGAAATATCTTATTAGAATTTCATAATTGACATTTATTTAATCATATTATTTCAAGCAACGATAAAATTATGAACGATATCTGGAAAATAGCAAAGCAATCAATCAAAGATCAAATACCTGGTCACACATATCGCATGTGGATTGATGGCTTGCATTTGATTCAGTCTGATCAAGATCAAATTGTATTGGGCTGTGCCAACAGCTTTTCCAGAAATTGGATTAACCAACGATATCTGGGACTGATTTCCGATGCCTTACAGACTGTTTCTGAAAAGCCCATTACTGTGAAAATCGATATTGCATCATCTCCTAAAAAAGCAGCGCCCAAAAAAAAGGCAAAACAAATTATTTCACCCGCTGCAAGGACAGTTCAACCATCAAAACAACAATTAACATTGCCCAATATTCATAAGCCATCAAATGCGGGACAGTATTTTCAAAAAGGATTTACCTTTGATCAATTTGTTGTGGGAAAAAGCAATGAGTTTGCTTATAATGCCTCCATGTCTATTGCCGCAGGTCAGCAACATACAGGTAACAATTTATATATTGTATCGAAAACAGGTTTGGGAAAAAGTCATCTATCTCAAGCCATTGGCCATCAAATATTAAATATGATGCCCCAAAAACGTATCTATTATGTGACGGCTGAAAATTTTGCAAACGAGATGATTCAGGCTTTGCAGCAAAAGAAAATGAATCAGTTTAAAGAAAAGTATCGACAAATTTGCGATGTTTTCATTCTTGAGGACATTCATTTTTTGAGTGGAAAAGACCATACCCAGGATGAATTATCATTTACATTAGATTCATTGGCTGGTTTTAACAAAAAAATAATTTTTACAAGTACCTGTGCACCCAATGAAATTCCCAAATTGCATGACAATTTATCATCAAGATTAAGCTCTGGACTCATTACGCAAATGGAATCACCCGATTATGAAACCCGATTTCGCATATTAGAAAAAAAGGCAGCACTCAATGGCTATATCATTCCAGAAGAGGTCAATCACTATTTGGCAACCGAATTAACTAGAAATGTTCGCCAGTTGGAAAGCGCACTTATTGGTTTAGCGGCACGATCGTCACTGATGGGAAATTTAATTAATCTCAATCTTGCTGAGTCGGTAATTGGAAATATCTGTCAGAATCAGAAAGAAATCACAATAGATTCTGTTAAAAAACTGGTATGCAAACATTATAAGGTGACTGGAGAAGAAATTATTTCCAAGTCCAGAAAAAAAGCCATTGTCATTCCACGTCAAATTTGTATGTATTTGTGTCGAAAATATACAGATCATTCTTTGGGAGAAATTGGAAAGAGCTTTCGACGACATCATGCAACTGCATTTCACTCTGTTACGACGATTGAAAAAAAAATGAAACAAAATAGCAACATAAAAAGGCAGGTGACATATCTATGTGACAGATTGGATGGTGATTATTCGGAAGAAAAACCTTGAAATATGCACCATATTTTGCTAACAACAGCAACATGATTATGGAAATAATTTACAATCAATAAACATACGTTTTGACAGTTTTATGTCAAATGAAGGAGAATTTATGTATAAAAGATTGATTTTTGTCTTGATCATAAGTATCATTCCTGGACATTCCTTATTATTCCCAGTTTTTGCTGATATTCAAGCACCCCATTATTTGTTAAACAAGCCAAAAGGTTCAGTTCAATATTCTCGTGATGGTCAAAAATGGTCGCCAATATCAAGTATCAAATATTTATATATAAATGATCAGGTGAAAACAGGAAATGATAGTTCTTGTAAGTTGTTGGACCAACAATACAGAACCATTCAATCTATGTCAGAGAATTCAATGATCATCGTTCAAAAAATTGGTGTTAAAACCAAATATGGAAACCTTTCAAAAGCACATTCAGTGAATCACCTATTGGGTGATATGAACAAAAAATATTTTAATGTGATGCGTAAGGTTAATAACATTTTAAATAAGAGCAAGAAACGATCAGTATCAAACGCATCAAAAAAACCAACAATACAATACAAACTAAAAACAGCTAGAAAAATTAAAATCAGTTCAGAATATCCCGACATTGTATGGGAGCATGTAGGCCCTGAGTACAGCTATCAGTTATTCATTGATTCTCATAGGTTTGATATTAATGTTGATAAAAATGCATCAACAGTACGATTTACTGTACCGATGCTCAAAAGTGGAAAACACGATTACTATGTTTCAGTATTAAAAAAAGGTGTTCATTTATATAAGCCATCGAAAACAAGTAAGTTGTATTTTCTGTCTAAACAGGAGCAGTCAGAAATATTAAGTCAAAAAGTTGCCATTGAAGAAATTGATCCTGAGAATGGTTTTCTGATGGGCAATTTTTTAGAAGAAAAAGGATTGATTGTTGCAGCGATGGATTATTATCGTCAATTTTTTGAGAGCAACCCTGAAGAAAACCAGATGCGTCCATTCTTGATTAAGGTTTACAGTGACCTTCGATTAGGTCATCTGAAAGAGGCTGAAATTAACCGATATAATAAAATTCATTAATATAAGGATAGTATTATGTTTGTGGAAAAAAGAAAACATCAGCGTCTAAAAATTAAATTAGATGCAAGAATTGAATCTGAAAACAGTAGTTCTATTGATGGTCATACTAGAAATATCAGTTTTGGCGGTTTATTCTTTGAACCATCTTTAATTACAAATGATCGTCTGAAAGAGGGTGAAGTCTGTACATTAACATTGATGCTCAATAATGAAGATAAAGCGAATCTCATTCCACTTATGTTTCAATGCAAAGTCGCTCATTCTAGGAAACATGGTTATGGTATGCAATTTCTTTATATTGAAGGTTTGGAAGCCTATGAGCATTTTGAAAAAATGATGGTTTTAAATAGCGAAGAATCTGAAAGTTTGTTGGCAGAACTGGAAAAAAGCCCTGGCCTGATTGTCAAGGATGAGGAATGATTGAATATTGTATTTCATTCTTGACAAAAGCGCATAAATTTCGGGGCAGGCACCAACATTTTTTAGGCCGGTTTAGCGAAACGTTTCCATAACGCGCTCAATTTCACGAACAGCAACCAATGCAGCATGTTCCCATGTCCAATTATCATGGACAATTTTTGCTGCATTTAATCCTTTTTGCCTGGCTTCTGCTTGATTTTCATAAATATAGCGCAGATAATATCGAAATTGATTCATGTCTGGTCTTGCCCATTGTCCATAATAACCATCTTTAGATATGAAAAATGGAGTTTGAATATCTTCATAATCATAGTCTAGCAGATAGGCCATTTCTTCTGTTAAGTACTCTGTTTGTCCGCTATAATTTGTTACAATTGTTGGCAGGCCACATGCCAATGCTTCGATAATCGGAAGTCCCCATCCCTCAGCACGGCTTGGGAAAAGAAAGGCATCGCAACTCGCATAAAGCTGGGCCACTGAGTGATGTTCTTTTACAGGATTGATCAGCAGAATTTTTTCTGGACATTGCAATTCAAGGCTTTCCAGTTTTTTACGAATATCAAAACCTTTTTCAAAAGGATTATGGCACGATAAAATAAGTACCACATCCTTTTCGTTTTTGAATTCTTCATCAAAAGCGCGGATCATGTATGGCGTACATTTACGTTCCTCATACTTACCCACATTTAAAAACTTGAATCCTTTAATTTTTTCACTTCCTGGTAAGGGCGTTACATCAGGATGAAAAATTTTGGGATCAATGCCTTCAGGTACAACCCTTATCTTTTCTGAATCAAAGCCATGATTTACCATGACTTTTTTACAAAAAGTCGATGGTGTCCATAACTGATGGGGGATTTGCATTGGCTCAAGCCAATCATCAGGAAGACGTGTGGATTCCCATACAGTATAACCAATCTGAATGCCGGGACAGGGCTGTAACACATTCATTTTATTTCCATATGTTATTGCAATGTTCACAATAGGATCATCGCAATTATTCAGTGCATGATCTGTATCTTTTCGGGTCAGTTCTGGCATTTGAAGATCTGTTTGAACAAATGGGACAAATCTTTTCAATTGGGCAAAAAAATTACTGGTATGAATGTTATATCCAGTATGGCCTTGTATGTAACCAATGCCATGAACCAGATATTTCTTGTTTTGCTTTTGTTGGGGTTTGTCAAATCCATCGGCATCATTAATTTCTATTGATAATTGTTTTTTGAGCAAAGATTTCATCTTTTGTACCACAGCCATGTAATCATCAGGTTGATTTTGACGAAACAATCGATGGTTTTTATACCAACAGGATTCAACCCCTGTTTCCCCCCAGGGCCAACCCGGGGAAAATTGGAGCCCAATCCATGTCTTTTTTCCCATTGCTCCTGCAAGATGTCCAACAGCTGTATCTGTTGTAATCACTAAATCCATCTGACTGATGATCGCAGCAGTATCTTCAAAGTTTTCAATGTCATTTTGCATATCTGTCACAGGCGCATCAGAAAAATCCCTTAAATCATCAGCTCTGGGACCTTTTTGGAGACTAAAAAAATGAACATTATCCAATTCAAACAATGCAGAAAAGTTTTTCAAGCCATATGTGCGCTTATCCATATGTTGATTAACGCCACCGCTCGCCCAGACCAAACCGATCTTTGTCATGTCTCGGAAAGGATTGATTTGTTTTTTTATATGATCTTTGATGGTTAAAGGTGCCTGGATATAGGGGTGATTAAAAATAACTTTTTCCAGATCTGGCATCAGCGCATGGGGTAGAGAGCCCAGAGGAATATGATAATCAACATCAGGTATGGGATCGCCATCAGTAATGATTTGATCAATGCCCGGATAATCTGATAATAATGGCAACATCTGTTTATGGGTTAGCAAAATCAGGTAACATTCAGGCAGTTTTGACACATAGCGAACAAAAAACAGGATATCTCCATAGCCCTGTTCAGAAATGAGCAGCAACTTTTTATCAGTCAGGCTTTCTCCTTTCCATTTTTTGCCAGGCGAGTCTTGAATGTGACTTGGAAATTGATCTGATTCCCAACGCCATTCATATGCCTTAAATCCATTTTGAAAATCATTATGGGCAAAAGGATAATCATCCAGTTCTTTTCCTGATGAATCCAAAGAAAAAGATTGTTTTTTTGATTGCGATTGATACGATTCGATTGCCTTTCGTAATAAACTTTGCGCCAGATTAAAATGTGCATCGGCATAATCTTTGGCAATAGAAATTGCTTGTTGAAGGGGAGCAAAGCATTCATCTGTTTTTTCCAACAAATATAAAATGCTGCCCAGATTATTCCATGCTTCTTCATGATAAGGATTGATTTGGACTGCCTTTTGAAAATATGATTTTGCCTGATCAAATTCATTTAAATATTGTAATGAGACCCCTATATTATTAACAGACCGATCATATGATGAATCCTGCTTGATAGATTTTTGATACATCGCAATGGCAAATTGATATTTTTGCGCTTTTAATAATTCATCGCCTTTATCACAAAAAATTGTGGCAATTTCTTTTAATAACTGAACAACAACTGGTTCCCACTTCCTTGATCGTTCCTGGCGTAATAATTTCATATCCGGATACCAGGGTGATTTTGTGCAATTGAGCATCCATCGCCAATCCGGAGAAAAAGGGAGCAGCAAGTAAACAGGTTTACCCAATGCTCCTGCCAAATGAGCAGGCGCTGTATCCACTGAAATGATGGCATCCATGCACTTCATGGCGGCGGCTGTATCGTAAAAATCGTGGATATTGACACTTAAATCAGTAATTTTATTGTGTTGTGCCTTATCTTTCAAACAGTCTTTTTGAAAGCAATAAAAGCGCATACCACTGATTTCCAACAGCGGAGCCAATGTTTCTAATGGTATTGATCTGTTTTTATCATTGGGATGATTGGGATCACCGACCCAAATAAGTCCTACATTGACATGATCATCTGACATGTCAACAATGCTTGCAAAATGATCAATGTCTGACGCATCAATATGAAAATATGGAATTTTTGAAGGTATGTTGTATTCGTGTGTCCCGGTCAAATATGGAAGCGACAATAAATGAACCTGATAATCAAATTCAGATTCTGAAGCATTTGAAACCGCACGATCAACACCATCAGCCCTTTCCAAAAGCCGTGTTAAATTGGGAAATGTTGCAATAACAGTGGTTGCTCCCCGATCTTTTATTAAAGGCGCATATCGTGAAAATTGAATAATATCACCAAACCCCTGTTCCGAGTACAGCAAGATGGTTTTATTTTCAAGGGGTTCTCCCTGCCAGATTTGAATATCATGTTTGGGATCGTCAAGAAATTTTTTGCATTTCAAACGCCACTGGTATTCTTTAAAACCTTCTGTGAAAGCACCTTGGAGCAATAAAGCATGTCCCAAATTTTTATGTGTGGGCGCATTATCTGGATCAAGATATAAAGATTGACGATACCAATCAATGGCGGAATCAATCTGATTTTGTTTTTCACAAATGACGCCCATATTGGTGTATGCAGTGGCGTAGCAAGGGTCAATCTTCATGGAAAGTAAATACCAAGATTCTGCCTTGTTCAACTGGTCTTTATTAAAAAAAAGATCGCCATTTTTGGCAGCCTCAATACTAAGAGATTGAATAATGTTGTTTACAACAGGTGTCCAATCTCCAATATCTTTCTGACGAAAAATGCTCATGGTGGGATACCAGGGAGAGTCTTTTCGATCAGTCATCCATCGCCAGTCTGATGAAACAGCAATCATTATCCATATAGGTTTGCCCATAGCGCCTGCCATATGCGCAGTTGATGTATCCACAGATATGACCAGATCCATTTCATCAATTGCCGCGGCTGTATCTGCAAAATCATTGATATGAGGGTTCAAATCAATAATCGGTAAATATGCATCTGCTTTTGTTAAAGCCTGTTCGCCAATCTGCAAACTAAAAAATGCAATATCATTGGTATGTGAGAGACTGAGTAAAGGCTTTAATGTTTCAAGACTCATGGATCGTAAGTGATTTTCAGGATGCTTTGGAGATCCAGCCCATGCGATGCCTATTTTTAGTTTTGCAGTATGATCACGAACAATTGAAATCCATTCACCCACATTGTCTGGGGGGTAAATGTATGGAATATTTGTTGGAATAGTATCAATATCTGTTTCAAATATTGCAGGCAAGCTGAGAAGTGGAATTTGATAGGCAAAATTGCTTATGGGCTCTTTGTCGAAAACGCGGTCAATACCCTGAACCTTTGAAAGAAGCCGAAGCATATTGGCGAATGTGCCAAAAGCCACTTGACCTCCAAGAGATTTTACCATCGGTGCATATCGAATAAATTGAATGATATCGCCAAAACCTTGTTCAGTACAAAGAAACAATGTTTTGCCCTCAAATCGTTCACCCTTCCATACAGGAATTTCGTGATATATGCGACTGTTATAATCTGAACATTTGAGACGCCATTCATAGAGCTTAAAACCTTCTTTTAAATGTCCTTTCAATAAATATGCATGGGCAAGATTTCGATAAGTTTCTGGTTGGTTTGGATTAAGATCAATGGCTTTTTTATAGTTGTTGATGGCATCATCCAATTGCGTACGTTTTTCATTAAGTGTACCGATTTCATTGTAGATAGAGGCATTATCCGGTTCAATATCAAGTGTTTTTTGATAATATGCCATTGCCTGATCATATTTGCCATAACTGCGATATACATTGCCAATCAACCGATAAACCAAGGCGTTTTCTGGTGCGAGATTGCTTGCAATCTTAAATTCTTTCAGAGCGTTATCCAGCATTTTATGATTCAGGTAGACCAGCCCTAAATTTGTGTGAAGAGAATCAACTTTTGGTACGATACTCACTAATCGCTTATATGTGTAAATGGCATCATCAAAACGTTTCTGAGTGGATAAAGACATCGCTGTTTTATTTGTTTTAGATATAAAACCAGTCGAACTGGGATCATTAAGAAGCTCAATTAGCGCCTGTTGAATGTCTTGCATAACAGACTTAAAATCTCCAGGCGTTTGTTGACGAAACAAGCGTATACTTGGATACCAGGGAGAATCGCCACGATCACGCATCCATCGCCAATCAGGTGCATGAGGAATCATGATCCATGTGGGTTTTCCCATTGCACCTGCAAGGTGGGCCGTGGCTGTATCAACTGATATCATCAAATCCATATGAAAAATGGCTGTAGCTGTATCTGAAAAATCATGGATTAAATCACTTAAATCAACAACTGGCATTTGTTGACTGTGTTTTAAATCATCGCATGCCGGCCCTTTCTGAATACTAAATAAGATCACGCCTTTGATTTGTGTCAATTGATAAAAAAGAGACAGGGAACACGAACGATTGATATCATTTTTATGAATGGGACTTCCTGCCCATGAAATGCCGATTCGAAAACCATCCATCATTTCAATGGTCTGAACAAGAATGGATTTTTCCTTTTCAGGTCTGAATAAATATGGGATTTTGCATGGAATTGTTTCCAGTGTGGTTTTAAATACACAGGGTAAACTGGCAATTGCAACATGATAGTCCACAAGAGGCGGAGTTTCACCATGAATGACGATATCATCAATATAGGGTAATCTTTTAAACAATGGCACTAAATATTTGTGCGTTTCAAGAATGACCATTCCGCCTTTGCTTTTAACTTCAGGTAAATATCGAATGAACTGAATAGAATCACCATAGCCTTGTTCAGGATAGATGAGTAATCTTTTATTAATTAAAGGGCGTCCATCCCAAGGGATCGACTGAAAATTTCTCGGTTCAGCATCTTCGTGTTGTAATCGCCATTCATATTCCAAAAAACCCCTTTGATAATCACCTGCTAAAAGAAGTGTCATGCCCAGATTGGTATGGGCGTGGATATAATTGGGTTCCATTGAAATGGCTTTTTCATACCACTTGATTGATTCAGCCAATTGGCCCATTTTTTCAAGGGTGAATCCCATGTTATGACATGCAATGGGATAGTCTGGTTTTATTTTAAGTGCGCGTTGATATGCTGCAATAGCTTGATCCATAAGATTTAAACGATGTAAAGTTAGTCCTAAATTACTGTGTGTTTCAGCTAGTCCGGGATGAATTGAAATGGATGTTTCAAAAAATTTTAATGCTTGTTGCCATTGGCCTTTTTCATAGTAAACGCGTCCAATATTGCATAAGGCATAGGCATGATGTGGATCAATTTGTACTGCTTTTTCAAAACAGTTCAGTGCTTTTTCAATCAGTCCTTTATGCAGCCATTGAATGCCTTCTTCATTAAGTTGATCTGCGCGATCGTTGGGTATGTTTTTCATGAGAGTAAACTGTCTTTTCGTTTTCTGGATGTTCAAAGAACAGCCCTTTTTTATTGATCGTATGATTTTAGAAACGTTGCATTATTTATTGAATTGCTAAAATTTTTGCTTTTTTGTATATAATAATATTCGGCTTTTTTGTCTTATTCCTTTAGAATGCAAAGTGATGGAGAGTATTCATGTCTTTTGAACAGGCGGCAGAGCCGCATGAAATTGTCAATATAATTAAATTGCAATATTGTCAATGGGTTCGGTCTGATCCCATTGACAATATTGCCAACAGATTTAGCAAACCCACAGAGAGCCTCGTTCCCACGCTCTGCGTGGGAATGCATATAGGACGCTCTGCGTCCTCTGTGCTCGCATCGCGGTCGCTCCAACACAGAGGACGCAGAGCGTCCAGGATGCATTCCCACGCAGAGCGTTTGAACGAGAGGGCTTGTTTAACATGACGGCAATGCCATTGACCTGGGCCCCATCCCCCTGTAAGGACAACACGAAACAAATCAAAACTAATATTTATGAAAATGAGGATCATTTGAAAACCATTCAGACTATTTTAAAAAAAGGCTTATTGCATAAAAGCAATCATAGATTTGACGATGCGATTGCTTGTTTTAAAGAAATACTTGGTATTCAGGCGGACCATCTTGAGGCAAACAACCATATCGGTGATTGTTTGAGAAAATCTGGCCGGCTTGATGATGCCCACAAATATTATAAAAAAGTGCTGATGATAGATCCCTCCTATTCACCAGTTCATGCAAGCTTAACAGCATTTTTTTTGCAAAAGCAACAACCTGAACAGGCGATGTTTCATGCGCAAAAAGCTGAGGCGCATTTTAATACCGATCCCCAATTCTTATATCGATATGGATTGATTTTTTTTATATTGAATCAACTTCACATGGCAGCCAATCAGTTTACAAAAGTATTAAGCCTTGATCCGAATCATAATGACGCCATTATGAATTTATCTATCGTAAAAATTCTACTTGGTGATCTAAAAAATGCGGAATCCATGCTTTTAAATCGAAATAAAATATACCCAAATAATTACAGCATACTCCTCAATCTGGGATTTTGCAATGAACAACAAGGACAAATCGAACAGGCAATTGAATATTATAAGCAGGCTGCATCCATCAATCACAAAAACAGCCTGGATGCATATAGTGGCCAACTTTTGTTACGTCATTATCAATGGCAGAATTCTCCTGAAAAACTTTACAAATATCATTGCCAGTTTTCAGATCAACTTGAAAAAAAAAATATATATCATTTCAATAGTAAAGATTATTCCAATCAGGTAAAAATCAACATTGGATATGTATCTTCAGACTTTAAAAAACATCCTGTGGGGTTTTTTATATTTCCTGTTTTACAAAATCATGACCAATCAACTTTTCATATTTTTTGTTATTCAAGGACAAAACAGTATGATGATATGACCAAAAAAATAAAAAACTTGGTATATAAATGGACAGATATTAGATCCCTTTCAAATGATGCCATCTGTAAAGCAATACAAAAAGATCGCATCCATATTCTGGTCGATCTTGCCGGACATACGTCAAACAATTGTCTTTCCATTTTTGCCATGAAGCCGGCACCGGTTCAAGTCAGTTATCTGGGATATCCTGGAACCACAGGTATTCAGCAAATAGATTACCGAATTACAGATAAATGGGCAGACCCACCAGGTTCTGGAAAGTATTATGCTGAAAAACTGGTAAGAATGCCCAATTGTTTTTTGTGCTATCATCCTGAAAGTGAGACACCACTTGTATCAGATTTACCTGCCAAAAAAAGTGGTTGGGTTTCTTTTGGCTCATTTAATCGGATCGCCAAACTCAATGACAATATTTTGGAAATTTGGGCGCAGATATTGAAAGGTATGGATAAGAGCCGCCTGTTTTTAAAAACAAAAGCGTTTCATGACCCTGCAATCCAACATAGAATAAAGACGTTTTTTAAAAAAAGAGGAATTGAAAACAATCGTTTAATATTATTATCACTGTCGCCAAGCAGAGATCAACATTTAAGTATGTATAATCATATGGATATTGCTTTGGACACTTTTCCCTATCATGGCACAACTACAACCTGTGAGGCACTGTGGATGGGTGTTCCTGTGATTACACTTGAAGGCAAGGCCCATGTTTCAAGAGCAAGCCTGAGTATTTTAAAACATATTGGCCTTGATGATTGCATTGCCAGGACAACTGAAGAATACATTGATAAAGCCATTCAATTGGGAAGTAATAATTCATTTCTGAGCCAACTTCGGCATCGGTTACGTCCCATTGTCAGTCGTTCTTCATTGTGTCAGGTCAAGGAGTATGTTTCTGATCTGGAAGAGATTTATCAATGGATGTGGAAACAAATTCAGGACAAAATGCAGTGAAATTTGGAGGCGCATTCCTAATTATCCCATGATACTCGCTCAAATGAACAGACATCTCAATTCGAAAAATTGGGCATGCATGGGCGTATGTACAAGTTGGGGGAACATGTTTGCCTTAGACCAAAACCGAATTTCTACCAATGACCGAAACCAATGTAGGGGTGAACCTTTTGTTCGCCCTCCGAACAAAAACCTTTATCAAACCTATTACCGACAACTATGTTTTAATATAAGACATTCAATAATCGTGAACGTTTTACAACCAATAACCACTTATAAACATTGAACATGTTAGAACAGAAACAACCTGATTATGTTGAAAAATATTCTCGCTAACTGCAAAATTTGTGACAGCCAGACTATTTAGCTAATTAATTAGTCAACAGTCCAGTTCGATTGTATTATATATCTATTATCTGCTGACATTTTAATTTTTGCGTGATATTTTATGCTGAAACTTTTTTCCATCTATTTTAAAACTAACTTCAGTTCCTTCAACTGGAATAAATCCTGCTTCTTTTAAAAAAATAAAAGGAAATCTTTTAACTTCACGCAAATCAGCACCTATTGCAGCAAGAAATGAATATCTTTTTGCATCTTCTTGATTCTCTTGGACCTTAATGCTTATTCGTTGTCCATTTTTGATTACAATATCAAGAGCAAAAGATATTCCATTTTTAGTATCTTCAAATAAAAAATCAAAATCACGCTCACCCGCAATGTCCCAATCTGCATTCGGTTTTAGGTATTTTTTGTCGATGGAAAGATGGGAATTGATATAATTGTCTACTTTACCATTTTTGTAATAGACAACGACAAATGCTCCCCTGTTATCTTTTTGAACAACAAGTTCAACAGTCTTAATTGAAGGATGATCATTAATACTAATTAGTATAAGTCTTGAAAAATCAGTATGACTGAAATTAAAAGGATTATAAAAAAATCCTTTAACTCTATTTTGATATACTTCAGCGGGCGTTATATCAAACTCTAGATATTTATTCGCATCAACAACGTGAGACTCCAGTTTTATTTCACACCCTGATAAACATATAAATACTAAAAATAGTGTTGGAATAACAAATTTATGAATTTTCACTCTGATTTCTCCTTTTTATTACTGGAAAAGTAAATTATCAAAAGTTTCAAGGGCTGAACAATTCTTTGTGTTTGTGACCAAAACATCTATATTTCGAACATAATGCCCTTCGGGAAAAAATAGTGTACTTATTAACTAAAACACCTCAAAAACGTAACCCTTCTAAAAATTTATTTTCTTTATTATTAATCTTAAGCCCTGTAAGAGCGTTACATAAATGAGCTACCATTAATTATTGTTCTTATATGTGTCGCCCTTTCAGGGCTCAAATCATTGTAATGTATTACCCAGGGCGTTGCCCTGGGCTGGTATATCACGCCCTTTCAGGGCTAAAAAATGCCCCCTTTTTTGAAATGCGCCCAATTAGGTAAAATTGCATTTTTTAATTTTCCAAAATTTTGTTAAATACTCTCGTATATCAAAAATATCTCTT
>Ga0272440_1000105_pt1 | contig 67680 bp, 48 predicted proteins | sample SSMMMBAug17_FD_192440 | JGI IMG/M metagenome (GOLD analysis project Ga0272440, IMG submission 192440) | Marine sediment archaeal communities from Little Sippewissett salt marsh, Falmouth, MA, United States - SSM-MMB-Aug17 | ecosystem: Environmental > Aquatic > Marine > Wetlands > Sediment ... | reverse complement strand
ACAGCACATTAACCTCAAAACGAACAATAACAAAAATGGGGAACTTATTTTCAGAGAATCCCTTAGGAGATATGTTTCTCTGCTAAACACTATCAGCCATTTTTTTACAGCATTTTTATGTTAAAATTTAAAATGCAACAGGTTTAAAGTTTTTGTCATTTTTTATAACGACCATATCATTATCTCCAAAAGTCAGCACATACAGCCCCTTTTTATAGGCATATCGATCCGCATTTTCTTCAACATGAATATATGCCACAGCACCATAGACAATTTTATTTTGATACTCTGGAAAAAAATGTTTAAAAGGAATCAGGTGTTTTTGTATATGTTCATCCACAGCATTAACATTTAATGTTGTTTTAACCTCTACTGGAATCACTAAATGGCTGTTTGTAAGTAAAGCATCAATTTCAAGTGTTTTTCCATCTTTCTTTTTTATCGTTCTCTGACTCATTCCTTCAATTTCATATTTTTCTTTTTGAAATTGTGTGAGTATTGAAGGGGCCATCAGTGATTCAACAAGCTTTCCCCAATTTCGATCAAGTTCATTTATTTTTCCAAGGTATTTATCTGCTTTATTAGAGGACTCCCTTATTAGTCGAGATGTTTCCTTAAGTTCTCGTTCAGTTTCTTTAAACTTCTGATCAGTTTCCTTAAACATCTGATCAGTTTCCTTAAACTTCTGATCAGTTTCCTTAAACTTTTGATCGGTTTCCATAAATTTTGCTGATAATTCCTGATTCATTTCTAATACGCGCTTTTCATAAGCTTTATCTCGCTTTTCACTTTGTGTTATAAAGTGTTGAAGCATCTCCCATGTTTTTTGTGCTTGATTTTTCAACGTGATCTCTTGCATGGTAACGATTCACTCCCCCCTAGTATTAGCAGATAAATATTCCATTCATAAAAGATAGAACTTTCCGCATAATGGTGAGTGATCATTTAAATTCCGGCCATTTTGGTTACACTCATATTATTTTATAAGGCATGACATACTAATAATTGTGTAGGAGATATGTTCCTCTGCTAAACACTACCATCTCTTTTTTTACAGCATTCTTATGATAGATTTAAAATGCAACAGGTTTAAAGTTTTTGTCATTTTTTATAACGACCATAACTATCATTATCTCCAAAAGTCAACACATCATACGAAAATTTATTCTGCCTGTATTAGTTAATAGTTAATACACTACATATTCGTTTTTTTAAACCATATTCTGTTATTTGTTTGTATTAAAATTTGGATATAAGCTATAAGCTCCTTCAATCCCTGCTATTGAGTTTAATTCCTGTATCGCTTTCGATACTACTATTTTAGCCGATTCGTCAACCTCCGAGATATGGATTTCATGCACAATTTCATTTACGCGATTGAGTGTAACCAAAATGGCCGGAATTTAAATTATATCTCACCATTTTTTGAACCAGGATTACACTGAAGAAGATGAATAAGATGAAATAAACACAGTATTTTAATCATCTTATTCATCTTCTTCAGTGTAATCCTGGTTCAAAAAAATATTGAGCAAATTGTATTCACCGGCTATTTTGGTTACACTCGAATCAATTGATCAGCTTTTGCAATAAATTCGTTTGCTTCTGTTTATTTCTGGAAATGCATAGAACAGATATTCCATCCACCGGGCTTTAATTCCACCACGAAAAACTTCGTATTCAATTGTTTTCAAGAATCCATCTTTAGTGGTAAAATCTTTATGCGTGAATTTTGAATAGAATAATGCACTGATATAACAGGGATTTCCTTCAGTCAACTCAAGCATGAGTTGGGCGATATCATTGGTAATGGGTAATTCAAGAAGATCCGAATACTTAAAAATTGTCTCAATGGCTTCATGTTCGGGCATGTTATGTAAAATTATGGTTTTTCCAATTTAGGCGGCCAATCACTGACTCACACCGACACTTTCTTTGATCTATTTTTTTTCTTATTTTTTTAATAGAGGTGATGATTGGATCAAGACGTTGATTACTAAGGAAAGTTCTGAAAATAACTTCCCCATTATTGATATTGTTCGTTTTGAGGAAATTGTACTGTAGGGACATAGCATGCTACGTCTCTACACGACCTTATTTATTTGTACGATCATGAAAAATGAGCATGTTATTTTCCGAGCATTCCTAAAAAAAAGCAGGGATAATGCAATTAATATCTTTATCAATACTTTTGTCAATCAATACCTTTTTTTCTGCATCTAAACTAAAGACATGATCTCATTTTTTTACCATGAAACCGCTCAAGTACAAGCCTGTGCAATGCCGATTTTAAAATCCTTTTTTTGAAGACCATATCGGCACATTAATTTATGAAACTGACGCACTGAAACCCCTGTATCTTTTGCAGAAATATTTATGATGCCTTTATTTTTTGTCAAGACTTCTTTTAAATAGCTTCTTTCGATATCTTCAATGGCTTTTTTTCTGACCAATGCCAAAGGCAGGGAAGTATCAATATTTAAATATGCAACCCCATCTGTATTTTCAAACAAATCTGTCGGAAAACTTTCAGGTGTAAGCATATTTGATGTTTCCAAAATATACGCGCGTTCAATCAGATTTTCTAATTCGCGAATATTTCCAGGCCATTCGTAATGTAATAATGCGTCTATCACCTGAGGCGATATCCCATTGATTTCCTTTTGATGAAATTGATTCAGCCGCTTTAAGAAGAAATCTACAAAATAAGAAAGATCCTCAAGTCTTTTACGTAAGGGAATCACCTCTATTGGAAAAACATTTAATCGATAGTAAAGATCCAATCGAAATGCGCCATTTTCGCACAATTCTTTTAAATCCACATTGGTTGCAGCAATAATACGAACATTGGTTTTTATTGGTTTTTCACTTCCCACAGGATAAAATTCCTGATCCTGTAGAACCTTGAGCAATTTAATTTGCGCAGAAGGTTTAATGGTGCCAATTTCATCCAAGAATATGGTGCCGCCACTGGCAATTTCGAACTTACCGGTTCGTTTCTTGATTGCGCCGGTAAAGGCGCCTTTTTCATGTCCAAAAAATTCACTTTCAATCAAATTGTCTGGTATTGCCCCGCAATGAATACTGATAAATTGATTTTCCTGTCGATTACTATGCTTGTGGATTAATTTGGCAATGACACTTTTTCCTGTACCGGTTTCTCCTGTAAGCAGAACAGTACTTTTAGTTGGTGCAACCATCCGGATTTTATTATAAACTTTTTTCATATCCACATTATTTGTATGAATCGACTCCAGACAATCATTCTGCCAGAATTGATCTCTTAAATAGTCCAGCTCTGATCTAAGTTTGATGCTCTCCCGAATGCTTTCAAGCAAATATTTAACTTCAGCCGGATTTAGTGGATAATTTAAATAATCCCAGGCACCTGCTTTGACCACTTTCACTGCCTCTCGAACTGATTCAGGTTTGGACATCACAACAATTTTAACAGATGAGTGAATATGCCAGAAAGATTGTAAAGCTGTTTTATAAGTTGACTCAGATGGCTCTCTAATTAAATCAATATCAAATATGATTAAATCATAACGTTCCTGATTTAATAAATTAGTTCCTTTTTCTATTTCTGAACAATGATTGATTGTAAACGTTGCATCCAATAATGGTTTTAAACATTCTAAATCTTTGATTGTTTTTGATATAATTAATAATTTTTCCATTCAATGAATAACCTCCATCAACGTAATAATGCTCATTAATACGAAGTGGGATTAAAATCAAGATTTTCCATTATATGATAGATAGAAATTCTGGCTGTCTTGATGTATTGACGATAGAAATTTTTGGCAATGGGGGGGCGGACTAAAACACTTGATTCAAATTTTTTTTTATGGCATTGTCTATCTAATCATGAACTATATATATTTGAATTTGAATCGAATCGAAAGAGAGGCATCTATGCATATCGAACTTTTTAGATCCTGTTGTTTTGAATGTCCTGATGCAAAATTTGAACCTTATGGTCGCCCCTGCATTGGTTTTGCTCATAGGCCTGGTTTCGGTTTGACCTGCAATTTTGGTTACACTCGTCCGACTTTTGGAATGCGCCCTAATCACAATCACAATCCCGCTTGCTAACGCGCGCGGCTCTAAAAATTAAAGTCGCTTTGATTTACCTCAAATCGAGAAATATCAATAATGGAAAAGTTTTTTCGGAGCATTCCTAAGACAAAGTAAATCAACAAAAAGAGAGTTAAACGAAATGTCAAAAACAAAAACACGATTAAATTCCCTTAACGATGCTTTTAAAAAGTCCTACCGCGATCAAGACAAACTGATTTCACCAGAGCAAACTGTTCAGCATGCAAAAAAACAATTGGATCAGATGGATCTGGATATTTTACAAGAGACCCGTCGAATTGATAACAATCGACTGGGCATTCCAATTTATTTCAGCATATGCGGTGCAGATGCCCAAAAGCGAACAGGAAAAAGAAATCAGATGGGCAAAGGTGCAGAACCTGCACAAGCTGAGGCCAGCGCGATTATGGAATTGATCGAACGTTTTAGTTTATACGAATTCATGGCGCAGGAACATAATTTTCATATGAATACCATTGAAAATATTGATTCTGATATCATTGATTTTGAAACGATTGCCTGTTCAGTACACGACAGTATTGATCAAAAATCGCCTGAATTTCAATTTCTAAAAGAAATTCCTTTGCGGTGGACAAAAGCCTATTCACTCAAAAACGATACATGGGGAGACATTCCTTTTGATTGGTTTTTTCAAATAAATGCATACAATGGTTCCAGTGCAGGCAATTGTCGGGAAGAAGCCATTATTCAGGGAATGAGCGAGGTGATAGAACGTCATTCCTGTGCCAGAGTGATTCAAAAAGATGTGCCCATCAGACAGATTGATCTCAACACTGTGACCGACCCCATCGCAAAGGACTTGATTCAGCGATACCAAAAAACAGGCATTCAATTACAAGTTTATGATTATTCCATAAATACTGGAATTCCAGTTATTGGCGGTGTCGCATATGACCCCTCAACATTTCCAAAAGCCAGTGAGATTGTATGGACTGCCGGCGCCATGCCTGATCCAAAAAGAGCCCTATGCCGCGTTTTAACAGAAATTGCACAGCTCGGCGGAGATTTTAACAGTGGCTCCAATTATGAACCTAGTGGACTGCCCAAATTAACACACTTGGATGAAATCAAAACATTTCATGCAAATTGTCCCATCATTTCATTTTTGGAGATACCAGATATATCTCATAACAATATTAAAGTAGAAATATTAAACTATATAGATATGTTATCTCATTTCTTTTCGAATTTTTTCATCATTGATGTGACCCATCCTGCCCTTCAATTGCCATCAATTTACACGATTATTCCCGGTGCCCGATTTCGTGAAAGAGCCATTCAATCCAGTGTTGGATTGTTTACAGCCAGGTTGATCTCAAGCCATTTTCCGGCTGACATCGCCCTAAAAAAACTCGCTGCTTTTGATCACGCCTTACCCAATCAATATTATATTCCTTTTTATATGGGCACTGTTTTCATGGCTCAATCAGAAGACTCAAAAGCGCTTGAATATTTTACAAAGGCGTTGCAAAAAAATCCAATGGGGGAAGATTTATGCGGCATTTACCTTTATATGGGGATGTGTGAAAAAAATGGCCAAAGATATTTATCAGCAATTGATGCATTGGTCAAAGCAGATGCCATTGATTCTTTTCGCACAGATGTTTTAAATTTGTTGGGTGTATGTTATTATAAAACAAAACAATACGAATCCGCAATTGAATGTTTTGAGAGATTGCTTGCAATTGATCCTGGAGCTGCAATGGACCACGCAAATTTAGGGATAAATTATAAAGCCATTGGAAAAAATCAAAAGGCAAAGGAATGCCTGGAAAAAGCGATTTCATTGGACCCCGGGCTTTCCTTTGCCTGGGAGCATTTGTTGCAGATGTAAGAAAGGATTTTTTTATTCATGTCTGATTGTATTATTAAACAAGAATTGAATGATGAACTGATGGTGTATCAAACAGATAGTGAAAAGGTTCATGTGTTAAATCCAACTGCCAAAGAAATTTATTGTTTGTATCAGGATGGAAAAAGTATTACTGATATATTAACGATAATGCAACGCAGGTTTGATATTCAGGATGAACAACAACTAAGTGATGATATCAAAAACTGTATTATGCAATTTAAAGAACAAAAAATTCTGTAATGACATGTGAAACATATGAGAATGATGGTATATAACATTCGATACGCTGCCGGAATCGGCCGCAGGTTCCATACACCACTACCATACAGTGGTTTGTTAAAACGAACAGACCAAAATTTAAAACGCATTGGGAATTTTATAAAATCATTGAAACCCGATATTATTGGTTTGATTGAAGTAGATAGCGGCTCATATAGATCCAAAAAAAATAATCAGGCCGAGGCCATTGCGAACGATCTTCGATACGAGCATGTATTTGATTTAAAATATTCATCAGACTCTCTGGTCAAAAGGTTGCCATTGTTCAATAAGCAAGGCAATGCACTTTTAACAAATCAAGATATTGTCAGTCAAAAAAGTCATTATTTTAATCAGGGGTTTAAACGACTGGTCATTGAATTGGAACTTCGATCTTTGGTAATTTTTTTGGTGCATTTATCTATCAAATATCGACATCGACATATCCAATTGAAAGATTTGTACAATATGATCAAGCATATAAAAAAACCCTTAATCGTTGCAGGCGATTTCAATGCATTTTGGGGAGATGAAGAATTATCATTATTCATGGCAGCAGCCGGACTTCATAATGTAAATGACACAGGAATTCCTTCGCATCCCAGCAGATCACCGCATCGTCAATTGGATTACATTTTGCATAGCCCAGAAATTAAGGTACGAGATTTTTTTGTTCCGCAAGTCAGATTTTCAGACCATGTTCCTCTGGTTTGTGATTTTGATATATAAGATCCCAGAGGGCATATTGCAGAACAAGAAAGGAATAACCCATATAAAAGGATTACTTAACTTATGTCATCATTGTTAACAAAACCTTATCAACGCGCCCTGAAACTTGGAAGTCTGGCAGGTCGTGTGGGTGTTTCTGTTCTTGGTAACAGAACCTTTAACCTGTTTCGCACAGATATTTCCAAAGAAATGCATAAAGCAAATAATCTAATCAAAAATGCCCAACGCACTGTAAAAACACTCGGCACCATGAAAGGCGGGGCCATGAAAATTGGGCAAATGCTCAGTCTTCATGAGGGATTGTTTCCGCCGGAAATCACTGCTATTTTCAGCACACTTCAAAAAGAGGCCCCGGCAATTCCTTTTGATAAAATGCATCAGCAAGTCAAAGATGAACTTGGAGATCATTACCGATTTTTTGATAGTATACATCCGGAACCTTATGCCGCAGCATCCATCGGACAGGTTCATGTGGGTACGTTGACTGATGGCAGGCAGGTTGTAATCAAAATTCAATATCCCAAAATTGACCAGGTGATTCGTGCTGATCTAAAAAATCTGAAAAATGTTCTGGGAAAACTATTCGCCATGTTTTCATCCATAGAATGGGATCCCATTTGGAATGAGCTTAAAGCCAGATTATTAGAAGAGCTTGACTATACCAATGAGGCCAACAACATTGCTCACATGCGAAAACTTAATAAAAATGTTCCGGATATTATCATACCCGAAGTGATCGATTCCTTATGTTCCGAGCGGATCTTGACAATGGAGCGTGTGGATGGCATCTCTCCCAAGATGGCCTGTACAGATATTTATCCCCAATCCATGAAAGACAAATGGGGCCAGATTTTATTTGACCAGTTAAACAGAAGTATCTTTGTGAACCGGTTGCTTCATGCGGATCCTAATTTTGGGAATTTTGCATTTAAAACAGATGGAAAAGTCATTTTTTATGATTTTGGCTGCGTGAAACAAATACCAGATTATATCCATTCTGCATATAAGTCATTGACTCTTGCTGTATTAGATAATCAAATGGAACGTATTCCAGAAATTTTATTAAAGATGGGCGTTTATAAAGGCACTGGCCAGCCACTGCCTTTGGATATGATTTCGCCTTATTACCAAATGTTTTGTGATGCTTTTCGCACATCGCCAGTGTATATATTTGGTGAGGACAAAGGATTTTATCAAAAACTAATTGAACTTGGCAGGACCAATCTTCCCCGATCTCATGATATCGCGGTCCCAAAAGATATTATTTTTATAGATCGAACAGTTGTGGGCACAATCGGTAATCTTCGTAAATTATACGCCGGTGGTCCATGGGGAAAAATGATTGAAAAGTATGTCAGAACAGACACATGAATGTATGAAACAAAATGGAGGATTCAAATGAGAAATGTTCAAATTTATTGCCTGATGCTTTTGATAATATTTGCGTTATCAGTACAGTGTTTTGCAGAAACAAAGGAAGAAAGGAAGGTTGCAAATGCCATTGAAGTCTTAAACGACTTGGGCGCGATTCCCGAAAAAACCATTCCACCAACACTGTTTGCAAATGCGCATGGGATAGCGATTATACCATCAGTATTAAAATTGGGGTTTCTAGCAGGCGGTCGTTATGGAAAGGGGATTCTACTGGTTCGGACAAAAACGAATCGTTGGAGCAACCCATCATTTATATATCTTGCAGGTGCGAGTTTTGGTTTTCAAGCAGGCGCCCAATCGACTGACATTGTACTGGTATTTAAAACAAAAAAAAGTGTGGACTCCATTACTGGCGGTAAAATAACCCTTGGCGGTGATGTTTCTGTTGCAGCCGGTCCTGTAGGGCGCCTGGCAGGTGCTGGAACCGACATTTTGCTTAAGGCTGAAATTTATTCATATTCCAGAAACAGAGGCTTTTTTGCTGGTCTTTCTCTTGAGGGCGCTGTTTTAAATATTGACAAAGGTGCGAATATTAATTTTTATAAAAAACCCTATATTTCAGCCATGGAAATCTTTACAAGTAATACGCTTGATGTGCCAATCATTGCTTCAAAATTAAGGCAAAGATTGATTGGATATACCCGAAATCGAAAATAACTTGCAGAATCAGACAGATTGACATTACTCAATGACGTTGTCAAAACAGGAACATTTTCATTTTTTTTGAATAATAAAATGAGCATGTTATTTTCCACGCTTTCCTAACTGATTTATTTATTTCCTTTTTTGTTATTGATGGACATTCATTTTAAAAATAATTTTTATTTTTTTGATATCATCCTTGTAGTTGATATATTTTTGTGATACTTAAACGCTTTTACTTATTAAATAATACGAGTCATCGTTTTTATTTGTACAAAAAGCGTAAAGCGCTCATGATAGGCAAGCAAGAATGTCTGATCAAATAGAAAAAGTATTTTTAAATCAACGCGCTGTCCAGCGTATAAGGACGTTAATTCACAAACGTCTAGGAATTCATATTAAAGAAGGTAAAGAATCCCTTCTACGTCAACGTCTGTGGAAATTAATTCAAAGCAAAGAATTTAAAGATTTAAATGAGATTTGTGATCATATTGAACATGAAAAAGATTCAGGCCTTTTGTTACGCCTCGCAACACTCATTTCGACAAATCATACCTATTTTTTTCGTGAAAAGGCACATTTTGATTATCTTCAAAATCACGTTATTCCGGACATTGATTTAAGAGCAGATAAATTAAGAGTGTGGAGTGCCGCCTCTTCCAGTGGAGAAGAAGTTTATTCATTGTGCATGACATTGGCCGATAAATTGGGAAAAAATACGTTTTTGGAGCGTGTCGCCATATTAGGCACAGATATTTCCCAAAAAGTGCTTCAAAAAGCCGAGTATGGTCACTATTTAAAAGATAACTTAAATCAAATACCTGCCAATTATCGTTTAAATTATATTGATCCTGTCAGTAAAGACACATTCTGCATTAACAAAGAATTGAAAAAGGTTTGCCTGTTCAGACGATTAAATTTAAATATGGGCAAATATCCATTTAAACAAAAATTTCAAGTTATCTTTTGTCGGAATGTTTTTATTTATTTTGATATGTATACGCAAGAGACTATTTGCAGAGAATTTGCGAGACATGCAACACCTGATGGCTGGTTATTTATCAGTCAAACAGAAACATTGCGCAATTTGAATGTGCCCTGGGCATATGTGGCGCCAGGTGTATATCGAAAAAAATAATGAAAAAGAAAATCCGAATATTAATTGTGGATGATTCTGCCTTGGTCCGAAACATTCTTACAGAAAATATTTCTAACGACCCTGAACTTGAAGTCATTGGAACAGCAGCAGATCCATATCAAGCCAGAGATATTTTGGTGATTGAAAAACCTGATGTCATCACCCTTGATGTAGAAATGCCTCGAATGGATGGAATCACTTTTTTAAAACGATATATGCAAGTTATTCCTACACCAACCATCATTGTCAGTTCGTTAACAGAAAATAATAAAAGATTAACAATGGAGGCTTTGGAAGCTGGCGCGGTGGATGTTGTTCCAAAGCCAAAGTCTGGGCTGGTAGACAGCTTTCCACTCATGATGTCTGAATTAATTTCAAAAATTAAAATGGCAGCAACAGTAAATATTTCGAAAATCAAAAGCCCCTCCCTTGTTCATTCTGATATAAGTATGCATCAATTGAAAGGCGCCAAAAATTATATCATTGCAATAGGTTCTTCAACAGGTGGAACTGAAGCACTGGCAAGAATCTTACCGGCCTTTCCCGCAGTATGTCCAGGCATTGTTATTGTTCAACATATGCCGGCAGAGTATACCGCCTCATTGGCAGAACGACTGAATCGCCTATCACAAATGACAGTCAAGGAGGCTAAAAATGGAGATCGTGTTATTTCTGGACATATATTGATTGCGCCAGGTGGCACGCAACACATGAAAGTGCAACGTTATGCCAGTCAATACAGGATAAAATTGGTTGAAGGAGATCCTGTATCAAGTCACAGACCCTCTGTTGATGTTTTGTTTCAGTCTGTGGCAGCGGCCGGAGGCAAAAATGGTGTAGCGGTTCTGATGACAGGCATGGGAAAAGATGGTGCCGCAGGCTTGCTTGACATTCGAAATGCAGGCGGGCGCACTTTTGTTCAAGACGAAAAAACAAGTGTTGTTTGGGGCATGCCAAAAGTAGCCTGGCAAATAAATGCTGCTGAGGCAATGGTTGCATTAGATCATATTCCTGGGACCATAATTAAGGCGATTGCAAAATCTCACTAATGGGAACGCTTTTTTCAGAGTATTCCAACGAAAAATGCCCCTTTTTTTTTGAATGTGTATCCAATGATGCGAGGAGGAATAAAGTTATTCCTTATTGTCTGAACCAATATCTGTGTCAACCTGACACCAACCCAATCCTTTCTGCGTTGGTGCGGTTACACCTGTTCACTACAGGAGAACAATCATGAAAAAATTTACAATAACATGTCATATTGTATCACTTATTTTTATTATTTTTCAAACAAGTCTGGCCCAGGCAATGACGTTAACACCCTATATTGGTGGTTATCGTTTTGAAGGGAACAGTAATATTGGTGATACAATAACAATAGGTCTTGGCATTGATTTTCAGTTAACAGATAATTTTTCAACTGACTTGATATACTTACGCGGAAATTCTGACTTAAACTATTTAGACATGAATAATCAAAGATGTGTATTACAAGAAAATATTGATACCAACATTTTTCTCGTTAGCGGTCGCTATCATTTTTTAAAAAATTCAAAATTTATCCCTTTTGTTAATGCGGGATTTGGAATGTTCTCAATGAATACCGATTATGCCGAGATGTTTCAAGATGATCCAGATCAGCATTATCTATTCCAGTTTCATTATGGTGGCGGAATAAAATATCTACTTACTGAAACTCTGGCACTTCGTGGAGATTTCAGGCACTTGATCTCTTTTGAAAATATGGACAATGATGTATCTGCAATTGTTGGTGTATCATATACTTTTGGTGCCCCTGCCAAAAAACAGCTTGATTTAAAAAAACCTCACAAAAAACATACAGATCCTGTAAAGACTGAAGATAACGTTCACTCAACGAAAAAAATAAACCCGTCAGAAAAACATGTTGAAACCAAAAAGAAACCGACACAAGCCGAAAAATCAAAACAGCCCCCATCGGTATCAAACAAACCTGAAGTCCAGGTAAAAACTGAAACAAGACATGCTCCATTAGAAACAAAACAAGATATTAAGCCAGAGCATTTACAAAAATCAGAACCATTGCCTCAGGAGGCATTGGAAACAAAAACTTCTACAGATCATATGGCCTTGCACAAAAATCAATCAGAATTACATGCAAAAACACAGGTGATTTATAAACCCAAGAAAGAAGCAGACATGAGGTATGTAGATACAGATGCTGATGGTATTGTTGACCAGACTGATAAATGTCCTAATACGCCGCGAAATGTAAAAGTGAATCTATTTGGTTGTGCCCCGGATCAAGATCGGGATGGGGTCATTGATGTTTTAGATCATTGTCCAGGCACTCCAAGTAGAACAAAGGTTGATCGAAAAGGATGTCGTATGAAGGCCATTGTTATAGCTGATAAATTCGTTAAAGATATTTCCAAAAAGATGAAACAATATCAAATAATCATTAATTTTGATTATAAAAGTGCCGAGATTAAACAGATTTATGATAATCAAATTGCAAAAATCAAAGAGTGGATCAAAAAACTGGATCATCCCATAATTATTATTAACAGCCATACAGATAACATTGGTTCACACATTTATAATATCAATCTCTCTGATAAAAGAGCGGAGAACGTAAAAAAATATCTGTATCGTCATTTCCAGGTGCCAGATCATTGGGTCAAAACATATGGTTTTGGAGAAACGCAACCCATTGCGGACAACAACACTGCGGAAGGACGTCAAAAAAATCGCAGGGCTGAAATTATTGTCACTGAAAAGAAACATTAAATTTGATATCATACTTGCAAAAGTAAAAAAAATGATATAGAAAAATAAGCAACAGTTAATCAAGATAACCATTTAAATTGTGAGTTGACCATGAATAATGAAACCCAACTGTCTTTTGATGCTGATTTAGATCTGTCTAATGCTCGAATAACAGTGCTATTGATAGATGATCAGCCATTTATTGGAAAAATGATTGGCACCATGCTGAATGATGAGCCGGATATTGTCTTTCATTATTGTCAGGATGCACGAAAAGCGATTCATATGGCCAATCATGTATCCCCTACAGTGATTCTTCAGGATTTGACCATGCCAGATGTCGATGGCCTTCAAATGGTTAAATATTATCGGATGAATACCTTTTCAAAACAAACCCCGCTTATTGTTCTTTCGGGTCAGGAAGACGCTAAGGTTAAGGCGGATGCCTTTGCCCTGGGTGCCAATGATTATATGGTCAAACCGCCGGATCGTATCGAATTAATTGCACGCATCCGGTATCATTCACAGGCTTATATTAATATGTTGCAACGTGATGCTGCTTATCGCCGCGTGGCTGAGCAGAGTGCCGAGCTTGAAATACGAAATCAATTTATTAAAAAAACCTTTGGACGATACCTGTCTGACGATATTGTAGAAAGTATCCTGAATACACCTGAAGGCCTGGAGTTAGGCGGTGAAAAACGAAAAGTTACCATTATGATGTCTGATTTACGCGGGTTTACATCTATTGGGGAACGACTTCCGCCTGAAGATGTTCTGGCGATTATCAACATTTATCTGAAATCCATGACTGATATCATCTTAAAATATGAAGGGACCATTGATGAATTCATTGGGGATGCCATTCTTGTCATATTTGGTGCACCGATTCTGAAAGAAAATGATACCAAACGTGCAGTGGCCTGCGCAATTGAAATGCAGCAATCAATGTCAGAAGTCAACAAAAAAAATAATGAATATGGTTATCCTGAAGTCAGTATGGGTATTGGTATTAACACTGGCGAAGTTGTTGTAGGTAATATTGGCTCTGAAAAACGTTCAAAATATGGGGTGATTGGAAGTAATGTCAACCTGACTTCCAGAATCGAATCCTATACAGTGGGTGGGCAAATTTTGGTTTCTGAAAGCACTCGAGATGACTGTGAGGGATTACTCCGAATTGATGATCAGTTTCAGGTGATGCCCAAAGGGGTAAAACAGCCCATCACAATTTATGAGGTTGGCGGCATTGGCGGTGAGTTCAATGCATATCTGCCTGAAAAGAAAAAAATCGCCCTTACAACGCTTGAAAAGCCGGTGGGGATTGCATTTACCATTCTGGAGGGAAAACATGCGGGTGTTGAGAAACATCAAGGCGATATTGTTCAAATATCTGATCTGGAGTTGATTATTCAATCTGATGTTAAAGCAGAGCGATTATCAAATATTAAAATTACCTTGACTGATGACAACGCACAGGAAATCACCACTGAACTATATGGAAAAGTTGTTGAAGAAATTCATCAAATGGAACAGCCTTCATTTCGTGTCAATTTGACATCAGTTCCCCCAGAAGCCAGTACCTTCTTGAAAAGTCTGTTTTGAGAATCATAGGTTCGTTTTTGTTTTTTGTTCGGAGGCGAACATAGGGACGATCATAAATACAATTATACCCAAAAATTTATATACTTATGATCCCTTATGCTACTTAATGGCGCGTGATGCAGCCAATCCGGTTAAAATACAACTCCCCAAAAATGTCCCTTCAAGGGCACGTTTCCCATGAATACCGCCGCCACCAAACCCTGCGGATTCACCTACAGCATACAAACCAGACAATGGTGTACCATCAGGCGATAATACACGACTCTGTAAATCAGTTTGAATTCCGCCTAAGCTTTTTCGACTTAAAATATAGTATCGCATGGCGATCAGGGGGAAGGCTTTTTTGTCCATGATCGGTTGAAATTGACAGGTACGTGCCCGATCCCCTCTATATTTTCTCACATGTTGAAGTCTTTGTAACTGGTCATCATCGGTAAAATCTTTGTTATGGATGCATTGATCATACGTTGAAACCGCATCGTAGACCATATCTTTTTTGACAAAATCATTGTTTTCAAGTTCGTTCATTTTTTCAACCAGGTCTTCTAAAGAATTGGCAACCAGAACATCAGGACAATCTTCAATCAGATGATCTACCAGATCGGCATTTCCCAGTAAAATATCTTTTAAGAATCCAAATAAATCCTTATTTGCAATGGCTTTGTTATGTTCGGAGCCTGAAATGGCCAATTCTTTAACTGCGATTTTGTAATTCATCACCTGCCATGAATACTGATAGGGCTGCCGGCAAATTTGTTGAATTAAATAGCGTGTATCAAAGCCAGCCATGAGATATGGCGGTCCAATACGTTGTCCCTGATAGTTCAACCATAACGCTGACCTTGGCGGCACGACACTTAAGCCATGAAAGGGCATACGTGGGGTTGGATGACTGATTCCTGCCGCATAATTCCACATTAAGTCAAGATGGGTTACATTTCCGCCAATACGTTTCACCCCTTGATGTAAATCACCGATGGCATATTTATGGGATCCATTATAGATGTTTTTGGGCGGTGCGCCCCAATCAGAATGCCAGTTTTTTCTCACCTGATCAAGGCTGCCATTAATGCCGCCTGTCGCAACCACCACACAATCACCCTGAGCCTGAAAAGATGCGCCATTTGTTTCAATTTGGCCTGAACATCCGCATACATGGCCATTTTGTGTGTCAAGTTCGGTCACGCGATGCTGCCAATGAATGGTTAAATTTTTTCTATTGGGATGATTTTCGAGATATTCGATCAGGCTTTCGATTAATCCCTTACCTGTTCCCCACACCATGTGGAATCTTGGCACTGAATTTCCAGCAATATGATATCCACGCTCTACCCAATGCACCACAGGAAAAAAGTTAACGTTTCGATGTCTGAGCCATTCATAAATATCTGGAATGGAACGTTCAAGATATCTTTCTACCCAGCGTTTCGGCCAGATATCATTTGGCGAAAATCCAGCAAAAGAAATCCAATCTTTTCGCGCAAGTGATATACTATCACGAATACCCATCCGCCTTTGAACTGGCGTATTGACCATTAAAATGCCGCCAAAAGACTCTCGCGCCAGGCCCCCAAAATTACACTGATGATCTCTATCAATCATGACAATTCGTTTGTTGTGATTTAATAGTTCTAGCGCAACTGTGATACCTGCCAGACCGCCACCAATAATGATTGTATCTCCTGAATATTTTATTGTTTTGCTCATTCACATCTCCTGTTAATTACTTGTTATGCGAGTTTACGCTTAACCCGACGGCTGTGCCCAAACGCCAGGTATTGTTTCACCACAAAAACCACATTTATTGTTCTTGATATGATAACCGCTGATATAATACCCGCGTCGTTCAACAATTTTCTTATGGCAGTGATGACAGTATGTATGATTCCCCTCATGATTCACAACATTTCCCACATAGACATATCGTATACCAATTTTCATTGCGATTGTTCTAAATTCAGTCAAAGTGGCGATGGGTGTGGGCGGTAATCGTGTCAGTTTGTATTTGGGAAAAAAGCGCGAGATATGAAGGGGATAATTGGGGCCTAAATGATCTAGAATCCATTGACACATGGCCTTGAATCGTTCCGGACGATCTACATATTGGGGGACAAGCAGATGGGTCATTTCAAAATGAACTTTTTCGTTATGCATGGTTTCAAATGTATTTAATACAGGCTTCAATTTTCCACCATTGAGTTTTCGATAAATTGCATCATCAAAGGATTTTAAATTCACATTGGCGCCATCAATGAATTGACATAAATATTTCAAAGGTTTTGTATTAATATATCCATTTGAAATCCATAAATTGTTGATCCCTTTTTTTTTGGCAATTTTTGCGGTATCAATCATGTATTCATAATAGGTTGTGGCCTCTGAATACGTATATGCAATAGATTTACAGTTGTGTTTGACACAGGTTTCAACCACATCCTTAGGAAAAAGCTCATAATGGCGAACTTCATGGGGTTTGACTTGAGAAATCTCCCAGTTTTGACAATTGAGACATCTCAAATTGCATCCAGTGGTGGCAATGGAAAAGGCTTTAGATTGAGGTAAAAAATGATACAATGGTTTTTTCTCTATGGGATCAACATTTGCGGAACAGGGATTGCCATAGGTTAACGAATACAATTTCCCATCAATGTTCACTTTTGATCGGCATACGCTCCGATCTCCAGGGGATAACACACAATGATTGGGACATACATTACAAACAACTTTTTTATGCTTGAGCTGCTTATAAACATGCGCTTCGGTGGACCATTTCCATAATTGATCCGGCGCATCATTTTTAAAAATATGCCCCCGAATATCTGCCGGACCCGAATCTTGCAAGTTTTTCAAGCCAGGCCATGAAAAAACCGGTGATGCACCAATGACACTGGCTGCACTGCTGATTAAAAACGACCTGCGTGTTATCGTCGCTTTTTCTGACGTCTTTCTTTTTTCCATGAAATTTCTTTTTTTGATCGATTTTTTCGGGATTCTTTTTCTGTTATTTTTTCTTCAAATTGCGGAAAAAATGCCCCATATGTTTCATGTGGATTTATTTTTGTATCTCTTGTATTCTTGTTCTTTTGTTCTTTATTTACTTTATTTTGATCTTGTGCTACTGGCGGTCCATAAAAGCAATCGGGCATAACAAAGTCTGTAAGGAACAATGTATCCCCATATTTTTCAATATAACCACCATTGTCCATATGATTGTTTGTATGAATCGTTAATGTGACTGGTTTTTGATCAATACGACTGCCAATACGTTGTGCGAGCTTGACATCATCGGACATGATAATAAATTGTCTACCTCCCAAAGGCGCAATTCCCTTTTTTGAGGCATGGGCATGAGCGCGTTGGCGTACACAGGTATACAGTAATTTGGGAATTTCTTGTACAGTCTCAGGTTTGGGTAGGTGTGAGCGATCCAGCGCGCGGATCTTATCGTTTTCCATTTCCAGACCATGATCTGAAATCAGATGAAAAATTTCACGAATATTACCCAAACGAATATGTTTCCAGCCATCTTCTTCTGACAAAATCTGCAATACATGCTTGATTTTACACCATCCATCATTATCCAGAAATAATCCAAACGCATCTGGTGAGCGACCAAGTATGTAATGCAAAAATCGGCTGAGTTGTTTGCACTGTTTTTCAGGTTTCATTATTTGGTCCTTTTGAGGTAATTGTGCTGTAGAGACGTAGCATGCTACGTCGCTACACGACCTTATTTTTTTGGACGATCAAGAAAAATGAGCATGTTATTTTCCGAGCATTCCTAAGGAATGCTCGAAAAATAAATTCCTCATTTACTTATGTGCCAAGAACGTGTAGGGGCGAACCTTATGTTCGCCCATCGTACATAGGAACGAAAGCGTTATTAGTTCGAGGGCGAACATAAGGTTCGCCCCTACATCGGGCTGGCACATAAGTAAATGGGGAACTTATTTTTCGAGTTTTCCTAAGGGATCTATGATAAATCGTTCCCTTTTGAAAAGGTTGATTTTTTTAGTAATTAAGACAAAGCGCTTGAAACAATTTCATAAACATCTTTCGATAATTGATCACAATCCAAGATTCGATTCAGTTGTTGTTTCATCATTGCCTGTCGGCTGTCATCATATTTGCGCCAATGGTTAAAAGCTGCAACCATACGTGAGGCGATTTGCGGATTGATTGCATCCAGTTCAAGAACGATATCTCCGAGAAGCTCATACGCTGCGCCGGATTTACAATGAAAATGATAATGATTGTTCTTAATAAAACTGCCAATTAATGCGTGTACCCGATTGGGATTTTTTAATGTAAATGCTTGATGATTCAGTAAATCATTTATTTTGCCCAAAGCATTTTCCATCGGCGCGCATGCCTGAACAGAAAACCATTTATCTACAACCAATGGTTCATTGCGCCATTTTTCGTAAAACAAATCACATGCATCTTGAAATATTTCATGATCTGAACGACTTAAAGATTGTAAGGCTGCAAAAGTATCGGTCATGTTATCAGAATTTTTAAATTGATTCAATGCCAGATCTGCCATATTGCAGGTAACAAGGTAATCCAAAGCAATATTCTTTATACTTCTATTTTCAACTTCACCTGGATCATATTCATATTGATTCATGGTGTTATTTTTATCATACAAGGCTTTAAAAAGTTCTACAAATTGATTGGAAATAATTTCTTTCATCTTATTTCTTGCATGATGAATGGCATCAGGATCAATAGTTTCATTCATATCAGCACAATAATGGGCAATTTCTTTTTCCGAGGGAATTTTGAGCATTTCTGTGATCAGAATTTTGTCTTCAATGGGCGGCGTTATTAAGGATTCAAGTGCAGCAAGAAACAATTCATTCACAGACATAGGCGCATTATTTTGATACGCGTGAATCATTTGGTGTAAAAGCACCAAAAATATCTGACGATTCTGATCCCACCGATTGAAATCATCAGTATCATGGGTCATCAAGAATATGCGCTCCTCAAAGGAATAATCAATAGATACCTTTACACAGGCAGAAAAATCACGAAATAATGATGGAATGGGTTCATCAGGAACATCCTTAAATTCAAAGGTTTGTTCTGTTTCGGTAAACTCAAGAACAAGGGTATCAGATCTTTTTTTGCCATCTTTTAAATGAAGGCGGATATGTTCGCCATTATTGTCAAGTAATGCCATTTTAATAGGAATCAGCAATGGTTTTTTTTCAAATTGATTGGGTGTTGCCGGGCAAATTTGTTTAAAAGTCAATTTGTATACCCAATATTCGGGATCATACGTGCGGCTGACAATCACCCTGGGCGTCCCTGCCTGAGTATACCACAACTTAAACTGATTCAGTTTCATTTCAGATGCATCTTCCATGACAGTCAAAAAATCTTCAACTGTAACTGCTTTGCCATCATATTGATCAAAATAATATTCCATACCTTCAAAAAAATCATCCTCTAATAAAAGATATAACATTCGGATCACAGCCGCCCCTTTTTCATAGACTGTTGAGGTATAAAAATTATTCATTTCAATATAATGATCCGGACGCACCGCATGGGCTGTGGGGCCATCATCCTCAGGAAACTGACTTAATCGCAGTGCTTGAACATCTTGAATACGCTTGCGAACTCTGGATGCAGCCATATCTTCAGAAAATAATTGGTCTCGAAAAACAGTCAGTCCTTCTTTTAAGCAGAGTTGAAACCAATTTTTCAATGTAACCCGATTACCGGTCCAGTTATGAAAGTATTCATGGGCAATCACACGTTCAATATTTGCATAATCTTCATCAGTGGCAGTGTTTGGATCCGCCAGAATGCATTTGGCGTTGAAAATATTTAACCCTTTATTTTCCATTGCCCCCATGTTGAAATCATTAATTGCGACAACCATATAAGTATCCAGATCGTATTCTAAGTTAAACTTGTCTTCATCCCAAAAGATGGCAGCAATAAGGGATTCCATGGCAAATTCACAACGTGAAATATTTTCTTTTTCTGCATATATCCGAACATTCACTTTCTTTTTAGAACGTGTATAAATGCCTTCTTCAATATACTCTAGGTCACCGGCAACCATTGCAAATAAATAGGATGGCTTTGGGAATGGGTCTTCCCATGTCACCCAATGCCGGTCATTAACGAATTCACCTTTTTTGATTAAATTTCCATTGGATAGCAGTACTGGATATTTTTTTAGATCAGCTTCAATGGTGCAGGTGTATGGACACATAATATCCGGACGATCAAGAAAATAGGTCATCCTGCGAAAGCCTTCGGCCTCACATTGTGTACAAAAAATATTGTTGGACACATACAAACCCGATAAGCTTGTATTTTCATGCGGTTTAATACGTGTTTGAATATTTAAGGTAAAGGATAACCCCACTTTTAAAATGATTAATTCTTCGGGGGTCAGCTCGTAATCGCCTGGCTGCAATTCGGCACTATCCACTGAAACAGAGATCAATTCAAGATCTTCGCCATATAGATGCAAGGATTTATGCTTATTATTCATATCTTTGACGCGTTCAATTCTTATAATTGCCCGAACGTCAGTATAGGTTTCATTCAGATCAAAATATAAGTCGATATGTTCAATATCGAAATGTGATTGCGTATAATCGCTTAAAAATTTTGTTTGCGGTGAATTCATTTAAACTCCATTTAATACCGGAACCACCGGCAATTAATGATTCTTCGTAATCACCATATTATCTCGGTGAATAATTTCATCATAAGGTTTTTCCCCAAGTATGTGTTCAATTTCATGGCTTTTTTTTCGCATAATCAATTGAATATCATCCGAGGAATAATTGGTCAGGCCAGTTCCAATTTCACGACCAGATTGTGTTTCGATGGAAATGGCATCTCCAATTGAAAATTTTCCCTGTACACCAATTACACCAATGGGTAACAGGCTGGTGCCTTTGTTTATTATTGCATGATTGGCGCCATCATCAATTTGTATTCGTCCCCTGTTTTTTTTGGAAAAAGCAATCCAGCACTTCCTATTTTTCATTTTTTGATTTTTGGGAACAAAGAACGTGCCCACATTTTGACCATCAAGGATCTGACCCAAGACATCCATTGATGCCCTGGCAATCACCATTGGTATACCAGCTGTGGTAACTTTTTGAGCGGCTTTTATTTTGGTCAGCATTCCACCGGTGCCCAATGTTCCTGGAATGCCTGATGCACAAGTTTCCAGATCTCGTGTGAAAGATTGTACCATCGGAATTAATTCTGCATTTTGGTATTTCCTGGGGTCTTTATCAAACAAGCCATCAATATCAGTGAGATTGATTAAAAGGTCCGCATTGAGCATTAACGCAATCATGGCAGACAGATGATCATTGTCGCCAAATTTGATTTCTTCAACAGCGACAGTATCATTTTCATTGATTATCGGGGTGACATTCCATGCAAGCAACGCCCGAATGGTGTTTCTTGCATTCAGATAACGTGTACGATTTGACAAATCAGTGCGAGTCAATAAGACTTGTGCCACTTTATGTTCAAAAAATTCAAATGCTTTTTCATACTCTTGAATGAGCCCCGCCTGACCGATTGCAGCAATCGCTTGTTTTACAGGAATTTCTGAGGGCCGAGATTTCAGGTTTAACTTGCGCATCCCAGCAGCCATTGCACCTGATGAAACAATGGTTATCTGTATGCCCTTTTCAAGCAATTGATGTACCTGCATGGCAAGGTGACGAATCACTGTTATGTTAAGGCCCTGATCTGTTGTTAATATATTGCTGCCCAATTTAATGACAAGTCGATTGATATTGTTTAGATATGATTTACGTCCCTTTGTATTTGACATAATCGTTTCCTGTGGAATTATTTTGGAATAAAATCCGCAGGCCGCTTTTCAACCAGTTTAATGGCATCCTCCGGACACCCAATGGCGCATTGCCCACAACCCAAACACTTATTTTCATCAATAGATGCATGCCCTTCATCATTAATATGAATCGCATGAAACCAACAACGCTTTACACAGGTTTCACATCCTGAACATGCATCGATATCAATTTCAGGGACATATCTACTGGGATCACAAAGCGCCACACCATCAGAAATAAGAAGCGTAAACGATTGACAACAACACCCGCAGCAATTGCAAATAAATGCGCCAACATCGGTTTTGTTCATGGTCACATGAACCAGACCGGCCTCCTCAGATTTTTCAATAATATCAAAAGCGTCACCCTTAGAAATTTCCCGACCAGAACCGCGTTCAATTGTATATTCTGCCCCGCGATTGACTTGAATACACACTTCCAGAGGTGCATCACATTTGCGCATACTTAATCGACAGGTGCAGTTGGTTACAGCAAGTTTTGATGCGTTCTCAATAATTTCCCGCACATTTTCTGGCGATAAAATTTTTGCCTTACCTGTATCAATGCTTTCACCAATAGGAATCACCCGAGTAACCGGTCTTGGCAAAACTTGTGTCAATAATGGCGCCAGTTTGGGCCATTCTTCGGTCATATAGGATTGCCATGTATCATAGAATTCTTGTGTGGCCTCGGGCCATGTGATTGTGGCATCATGAAACTGGGCAATATGTGCAGGTGCTTTCCAATGCATGACATCATTTTTCAATTTTTTAAATGCCAGACCTTTTCTGAACATATCCTTTAAATCTGACTCAATATCATTGACTGAACGTCCCAGTTTTTCATTCATCTGCTGCACTGTTCCGGGTAATGAAATCAAAAGATTTGCCTGGTCATCATTAATCATCAAGGCCAATATTTCAGGCAAATATTTTGAGTCCGCATGAAACATATTTTCTGCAAATTTTTTATAAGGATCTATCATTGCGTCTCCTGTTTTCGTTGATTCTCCAGTCCAAGCCTTTTTAAACCATTTGTGTTTGCTTTTACAACCTCAGGTTTTGGTGGCTGCGGTGCATGGACTGCTTTTTGTTGAGCACCATTATTTTTGGACTTATGTTTTGCTTTTTGTTTTTGACTGCCTTTAACAGCAGCTTCAGTATATTCGATGCGATGGTGATGAATACCAGTAAGAATTTTATTAAATTTATGCGCAATTCTATGGAGATCTCTGAGTGTCAGTTCGCAATTATCCAATTGGCCATCTGAAAAGATTTTGTTGATCAGGCGTTGAACCAGTCCTTGAATACGAGCAGGTGTCGGATTATCGAGTGCACGCGATGCTGCTTCAACAACATCGGCCAGCATGACCAATCCTGCTTCGCGTGTTTGGGGTTTGGGTCCAGGATATCTGAAATCATCCTCTTTAACAGCATTTTCACCTTTTTGTTGTTTGGCTTTTTCGTAAAAAAATGAAATCATACTGCTGCCATGATGTTGTTGAATTGTATCACAAATCGCTTTACCCAGCTTGTTCTTTTTTGCCATTTCAACACCATGTTTCACATGAGAGATAATGATTAAGCTTGACATGGATGGTGCCAGCTTGTTGTGCCGATTCACCCCCCTTTGCTGATTTTCGATAAAATAGAGCGGATTTTTCATTTTCCCAATATCATGATAATACCCACAAACCTTTGAAAGAAGTGGATTGGCACCAATTTCAGAGGCAGCCGCTTCAACCATGCTTCCCACAATTACCGAATGATGATACGTGCCAGGCGCTTCAAGCATGAGCTGATGAAGTAAGGGTTTGTCCAGGTTGGCCAGTTCAAGGAGTTTAATATCAGTCGTATATGCAAAAGTGATTTCCATCATGGGGGTAATACCAGCAGTTACAATTCCGGCGCTCAGTCCACCGATATATCCAAAAACCCAATCCAGGAATAATTTACTTAAAAATAACTCAGAACTGTATGCCCGCATGGCTGTTGCTACAATTATATTTAACAGGCCGATTTTGGCACCTGCTTTAATAAAAACATTTCTTTCCCGACAATAGCGAAGCCAATATGCACCCATTGCCCCATTGATAAAGAAATAAATAAAATAAGCCAGATTGTTCTCAAAAAGAATCGCTGCACATATTGATGTAATCAAAGCAAATGGAAATGCTGCCCGCAATCCCATAAACAAGCAAATGGTCATTGCTCCTGAAGCTACAGGTATTCCGAGCACCATTGATGATAACGAAAGGGGCGTGATTTCATTTTGTGTGAACGATTTGGCAAATGCAACAGATATTTCTGTGATAAAAACAAATAAAACAAGAATTAACGACATAAACAATAAGTTTTTATTGTAATTCAGTGTAATATAAGGGGCATGTCCAAAATAGATAAGGTGGAATGCAATTAATAGAATAAACATGATGATTGCAAGGCCAAAACTTTTTGCCAGGGTTTTTCCCTGGTTTTCGATTTGATTCAGGGCGTTAATTTTGAGAAGCTGCTGTTTGTTGATACGTTCTCCCTCACGCAAAAGCATTTCACCTGCTTTGACTTGAAAAAGTATCGGGTTGATTGAAGACCACGCCTGATCTTTTCGGGCTTCTGTTTCACGTTTATTGATTGTTACATTGGGTTGTATCAAAGATTGGACCAAATCAACGATAAGTGTAATAATTTCATAGTCAAGATCTTTTAACAATGGCTGGCCAATTATCCAGACCATTGCTTTGGCCTGATCAACTCCATAATAGCGTTTAATATCTTTAACAATCTGTTCTTTTTGTGATGCGATATTCTTGACAATGATACCGGCATTCGCTTCTTTTAACAGTAAAGATTTATTGGATACCACGCCATTAATTAAAAGCGCCCGCACGATCTGATTGGTCAAGTCTTGAATTTCTTTTGAAAAGCGTTTTTTTACAAGGGTGAGATAGTTGGCATCAGAAATATGGACCCCGAGCTTTTGCAAAAAGTCTGCTTTTTTAGCCTGGACTGCCTTGAAAAAATTTTCTTTTTCAGAAACAGGTAAATCCGCTGTATGCGTTTGCGCATTTGCCTGAGATTCTGCCTGTGTATCACTTGTTAGTTCCGCCTGAGTATGGGATTGTGTATCAGTCGTCTGGGTATTGGATTGTGCTTCAGAACGTGATTTATTCTTTTGATTTCCAATGTCTTGTTCAAGATCTTCAAGAAAAATTCTCATCTCAGAGAATGCATCCTGAAGGTTTTTCATCAGCTTGAATACCAGGGTATCGTCAAAATCATACACAGTTAAGACAGCATCCAGCGATTGTTGTCGTGTAAGTTTGGTGGCTTCCTTATCCTCAATAAGCAAATCTGTCGGCGCCTTAATATTACGTTCAGCCACATCACCAAGTGTATAAATATGTTTTGTTACAATAAGATTAGGATATAACATCAATGTCAAAACTAAGGTAAGCAGAAATAAGAGTATCCATCGTGGATACTGAGATCTGAAAAAATTTGTTTTGGATGTTTTTTTTACAAGCTGCATTGTTTTTCGTAAGCCTCAATAATATCTGAAACAAGTTTATGCCGAACGACATCATGTTTGGTAAATGATACAAAACGAATGCCATTAATATGTTTCAGGAGCGTTGATGCTTCAATCAGTCCAGATGATTTATTTTGTGGCAAATCGATTTGCGTGATATCCCCTGTAATAACAGCTCTTGTATGATAACCCAGGCGCGTTAAAAACATTTTCATCTGTTCTGATGTTGTATTTTGAGCTTCATCCAGAATAACAAAAGAATCGTTCAGTGTGCGTCCGCGCATGAATGCCAGAGGAGCAACTTCAATAGCGCCTTTATGCATCAGGTCAGCGGCTTTTTCATAAGGCATCATATCGTGAAGTGCATCGTAAAGTGGACGTAAATAAGGGTTCACCTTTTCAGCAAGATCACCGGGTAAAAATCCAAGAGATTCTCCAGCCTCCACGGCCGGTCGTGTCAGAACAATGCGTCGAATATCGTTTTTACATAATGCGGAAACAGCCATCGCCATCGCCAGATACGTTTTTCCTGTTCCTGCAGGGCCAATACCAAATACAATGTCATATGATTTTATGGATTCAATATAATCTTTTTGATTTTTTGAACGTGGGGTGACCGGTGATTTTTTCGTAGTGATATAAACTGATTCTAAAAATATTGTTTTAAGATTTGCCGAATGATCCTGGCAAAGAATCCGAATCGCGTATTCAACATCTTGTTCATAAACTGGATAACTCTGTTGCAATAAGCCGTGCAGTTGTTTGATAATATTCGCTGCCAGTTGATTCATGACAGGCTCGCCACGAATGATCACTGCATTGCCACGATGATTAATCTTAACATCAAGACTCTGTGCGATGATATTCAGGTTTCTGTTATTTTCGCCAAATAATTGTCTCAAGAATTGAATATCTTCAAAATCAAGTGACAGATGTCCTTGATTTTCTGTTTGAGTTATTCCATAGGATATAAATGGTTGCTCCATAAAAAACTCGTATTAAAGTCAATGTTTGTGCTGAATTTTCATTTAATAAATGCAATGTTTTTCATATTTATGGGAACTTGTCAAAGATTATTTCCAAAATCTGTATGAATCAATTGGACAAGGGGCACATTCCCATAAAGTCGAACATTTTTTTTAGGGCAAAAGGGCTTTATAGCCTGAAAAAAATAAAAAGACTTGAAAAAAATTGTTTGGAATGCTCTGAAAATAACTTCCCCATTATTGGTATTGTTCGTTTTGAGGTAATTGTACTGTAGAGACGTAGCATGCTCGGACTTATTGACATTTTATAATAATTATTGCATGTAATTGACAACAAGCATTCAAGCATTCAGGATCAATTATGAACAGGGCGTTGCCTGGGCTGGTATGTTGCTGCCCTTTCAGGGCTAAAAAAAATGTCCGACTTATGAGGAAAATGAAAATGAAAGCATCTTAATGCCTGATTATTTCGATATTCTCAGAGATACAGGGTTGGAATATTGCCCAATTAACAGATTGTCCATTGTCAACGCAAAGACTTAATGCTGGTGTTGTCAGCCATATGCAGAAAAAAAGAATATTTGGTGTTACCCGGCGGACATTAATCATGTGCAAAAGAAAATGCTGCGCGTAACTGGCTTACGTTCTGAACAATTAGAAGCCTTGCTAGAAACGATGATTCTTTTACAAAGGAATACTCGAAAAATAACCGACTTTATGTGAATGCGCCCTTATGAACATACAGGAACATTTCATGAAAAATTACCGAATCATAACCATAACATTCATTGGGTTATGTATCAGCCAAATTATTGCCACCTATCATGTATATATGTCGAATCAACAATTGGCAAGTCAAATTCAAAGTTTGCATGACAGTGGCTATTTAATTGTACCCAACTTACTTGTTTTGCCACAATTGCAATCATTTAATGCCGCTTTTGTTGGCGGCCTTTTTTTTACCGGAACCATTGGATTAGGAATTGTCAGCGTCGTACTTTTTGTGTCATGGTTCTGGATTAAAGTGACTCAAAAAAGCAGCGTCTTCTTAATAATCCTGTTTGCACAATGGCTCATTGCCATTTATTATGCAAATATAAATGGATGGAGTGCATTTACCCTATACCTGTGTATTATGCTTCCAGTATTGGCTGCCATAAATGCAAAAATTCCTGATACATCCTCCACCTTGATCCCCAATCCCAAATTATTCTGGAGTGTGCCTGTTATATTTATGATTATCACAGGCTTATGCACTTCACGTTCAGTCTCATTTATTTCTATCAGGGATTATTTATTGTTATCAAATGATTTTGGATATCAATTAAATGATTTGTATTATCACTATACCCTGTTTCCGGGTGAAATAATAAAACCTTTTAAATTAAAGCAGCAAAAAACCTGTTATATTTTTACACAAAGTAATGATGCCAGACGATATATCAAATCAATTGAACGAAAATGTATTTTGTATGATTACCTGATCATTCAAGACCCAAAACAAGCAGATGTTATCCTGACAATTGACCCACCCAATATTTTGTTTCAAACATGTAATAAAATGGTCAAAAAGACTGATATTTTTAATTTTATGCGTAAAACGCGATCAGTTTTCTCAGATTTTTCAAACCAAACCGACAGAAATAATTTTTTTCGAACATGTCTTTTTTTGTCATTAATAATAAGTGCGCCCATTTTATGTTATATATTATTGATACAGGGGCTGTTTGGCATTTTTTATCTTGCAAGATTACCTGTATTGGTGTGTCAGTGTCTTGTTGTGGGAATTATGTGCACAGGTATTGGCCTGATTATTATGCAAATGCCCCAAAAATTGCCTGACAACGTTACACAAAAACAATGGCACAATTTACTCAAAAAAACATATGCGCAAAAAGATTGGCGACAGGCGGTGGTTTTGTTAAAATCAGAGCAATTTAAATCAGCAGCAAATGACCATGATTTGGCATTGAAATGGTTGAAACAAACAGATCATCCGGTATTAAAATATTGGCTGATTCGATTTCTTTCAAATTCAAAAATCTTTACAGATAATACAGTTTTTTTGAATCATCTTTCTGATCCAAATGTGAATGTGGCCTGTCAGGCCTTATATGCAATGGGGCGACAGCAAGATAAAACGCTTATTTCTCCAATAAAAACGTTTATTCAAAGCTGTCCTCATTGGTATATACAGATGTATGCGTATCGTGCGTTAAAACGTCTCGGGTGGCGCAATTTTTCGAGCATTCCTTAATTATGAAGGACGCTTATGTTTGATCGACAATTTAGGCTATGATCAAAAGAATAACTGTTTTAAAACTATTGCAAAATAAGAGTCAATTTAATATAAAAGTGCCATTAATTTGTTGAAGGCGCATTCCAAAAGAGTCGATCATTTTTTTTACAAGAACCGGAATCAAAACAACTTCGAGAACAAATGTAGGGGCGAACCTTATGTTCGCCCTCCGAACAACAAACATTTGTGAACCTATGTCCGAGGCAATCGTTTCTCATTCATTCTCGAACATAGGTTTGATACCGGTTTTTGTCCGGAGAGCGAACATAATTTGGGAATCCGCTCATTTGTTGGTATATAAATTTACATTTACATCAAACCTATGTTCGATAGCAAATGTAGGGGCGAAAAAAAGAAAAGCAAGGAAAATCAATGACCCATAAATTACTATCAAACAATGTCGGGCAAAACCAATTGATGCTCGGTAATGAAGCCATTGCACGTGGCGCAATTGAAGCGGGGTTAAGCGTTGGCGCAACCTATCCAGGAACCCCCTCATCTGAGATATCACTCAACTTATTTCAAATATCCCAACAGACTGAATTGTACTTTGAATACAGCACAAATGAAAAAGTTGCAATTGAGGTGGCTGCGGCTGCGGCAGCATCAGGCGTCCGAAGCATGTGCATTATGAAACATGTGGGAATGAATGTTGCATCTGATCCGCTTATGACTCTGGCATATCTGGGCGTTAAAGGTGGCATGGTAATTGTTACAGCCGATGACCCCATGATGTTTTCAAGCCAGAATGAACAAGATAATCGATACTATGCGCTGTTAAGCGGGCTTCCCATGCTAGAGCCATCATCAATTGATGAAGCCCGGTCCATGACAAAATATGCATTTGATCTGTCTGAGCAGCTCAATGAACCGGTTATCTTAAGGACCACGACGCGAATCAATCATTCAACCGGGCCGGTAAAACTGGCTCCGATTTTATCTATCAAAACCAAAGGTGCATTCAAAAAGGATCCATTTCAACTGGTTGCGATCCCATCGGTGTCTCGTAATTTACATATTAAATTGTTAGAGAATATGAATAAAGCCAGAGAGATCTCCGAATCATCACAATGGAATACAATCACAGGCACGGGCTCCTGGGGCATTATTTGTAATGGTGTGAGTTTTAATTATGTTTCAGATGCTGTTTCCGACCTTGATATTGGGCATCAGTCCAAAATATTTCGAGTGGGCTTTTCGCATCCTTTACCTGAAAAACAGATAAAATCTTTTCTAATAGGGTGTGAAAAAGTATTGATTGTTGAGGAAGGTGAACCCTGGTTGGAAACTCAGATTAAAGCTTTGGCTCAAGAATCGGAATGTACCATTCCCATTCATGGTAAATCAGACAAATGTTTTTCAAAATTATACGAACTAGAACCTTCAAAAGTCAGATCGGTCATTGCCCGGTACTTTGACGTATCCGACATAAAACAGGCCGCTTTAGATCTCAGTGATTTGCCGGAAATTCCCGGACGGCCCCCCAATTTATGTGCCGGTTGTAGTCATCGGGCAACATTTTTTGCAGTAAAACAGGCGGCCAAATCATTGGATAAGCCGGTTATTTATCCCACAGATATTGGTTGTTATACGCTGGGTGTATTGCCACCATTAAGCATGGCAGATTATCTTATCTGTATGGGATCTTCAGCAGGAACATCATGTGGCTTTTCAAAAGCATTGGACAATAAAGTTGTGGCTTTTATTGGAGACTCTACATTCTTTCATTCAGGAATTCCTGGTTTAATCAATGCGGTATTCAATCAGCATCAATTTACTCTGGTAATTTTAGATAATCGCACCACAGCCATGACCGGACATCAACCCAATCCGGGTGTGGATATGACCCAATGGAACCTTGATGGCTATACACAGATCTCCATTGAAAAATTGGTTCGTGCGATGGGTGTACCTTATGTCGCAACAGTACGTCCATATCAGATTAAGAAAAGTATTGAGATATTTAAAGAGGCCTTTCTTTCAGATGGCGTATCTGTTGTTATTTCGCAAGAACCATGTACATTGATCAACAAAAAACGCAAAAAACGCGCCTTTCAGGTAACAGATCGTTGTAAGAATCATCGGATATGTATCAGCGAACTGGCATGTCCGGCCTTTTATATTGACAATAATCGTGTTCAGATCAACCCTGCACAATGTACAGGATGTTCAGTGTGTGCACAGATTTGTCCTGAAAATGCAATTATCCCGGTAAAGGAGGCTTAATTATGAAATCCATTCGTTTGATCATTGTTGCGGTTGGTGGTCAGGGCAATCTTCTTGCATCAAAAGTTTTGGGTGATGCAGCCATGCGCGCCAATATTCCGGTTGTCATGAGTGAGATTCATGGAATGGCACAAAGGGGTGGGGTTGTTGAATCCGCGCTCATTTTTGGTCCTGCTAAAAGTTCCATTATCTCTGACAATGAGGCAGATATCCTATTGGGATTTGAACCCTCAGAAACGCTTCGTGCCTTAAAAAAATGTCATGAAAAAGCATGTGTCATTACCAATATGGCCCCATTACCCCCATTTACAGTTAATATTGGAAAAGGGAATTATCCTGATTTAGAAAATGCCCAAGCATTGATTCAACAAAAAACAGACCGATCATATTTTCTCAATGCCACTCAACTGGCTCAAGAAGCCGGGAATATTCTTTCTGTAAATATTGTCCTTTTGGGCGCTTTGACTGCAACAGGCATGATCCCGCTCTCAGCAACGCAAATTCAGGATGCGATTCGCTCGACAGTAAAACAAGCCTTTATTGACATTAATTTAAAAGCCTTTGCTTTGGGAGAAAAAGCCATTTGTTAAAATGATATGTTGCATGTACTCATTTTTTTTGTTATAGAATCGCACTTTCTTTAAAATTCTGACAGGAGATCTTTAATGCCCGATAATGAACAAAAAACAGTTATTCATTCCTTAATTCAAAAGGGGGTTCATATTCCTTGCCCGGATAGCGTGGAAATTGGAAATGATGTCAATCCCGCCCGGATATCCAAAAATGTCACCATTCACACAGGCTGTAAAATATATGGTGAAAAAACGCTGATTTTATCTGGCACCATCATTGGCGAAGAAGCACCTTCAACCATTAAAAATTGCTTCATTGGTGAAAATGTTCACTTAAAAGGCGGCTTTTATGAAGGTGCTGTTTTTTTGAATGATTCACAGATGGGGTCTTGTTCGCATGTGCGTAAAGGAACAATCCTTGAAGAATATGCCAGTGGTGCACATTCAGTGGGGTTAAAACAAACAATTTTATTTCCTTTTGTTACACTGGGCAGCCTGATCAATTTTTGTGATTGCCTTATGGCCGGTGGTACAAATGAAAAAGATCATAGCGAGGTGGGCAGTTCTTACATACACTTTAATTACACGCCCAATCAGGATAAAGCAACAGGATCATTAATTGGCGATGTACCAAAGGGTGTCATGCTAAATCGCGCCCCTATTTTTTTAGGTGGTCAGGGGGGGCTTGTAGGCCCATGCCGCATTGCTTATGGAACAATTATCGCGGCAGGGAGTATTTATCGAAAAGATATCGTCAAAGAGAACCAACTTGCGATGGATGGGGCCATGCGTCATGCATCCATTGGTTTTACAAAAGGCTTGTATCAAAATATTAATCGTATTGTTGAAAACAATGTGATTTACATTGCAAATCTTGTTGCACTATCGCACTGGTATTATTATGTGCGTAGACTATGGAACACTGATTTTATGACATCCTCATTACACCAGGGTTTATGTGAAACGATTCATGAAGCCATTGATGAACGCATCCGGCAATTTAAAAAATTTTGTGAAAAAATGCCGGATTCAATTCGTGCATATCAGGCCATATCTGGCAAGGCAAGCCCTGTGATTGACTCAAAACAGAAACTATATACGCATTGCGATCAAGTCATAGATATTTTTCGACAGGCATTACCGCCAAACGCCAATTATTCTAATGGCGATAGATTTATTGAATCCCTTTCAAATGTTAAAGAACGTTCGTATTTAGATCGGATTCAATCCTTGAACGAAAAGACCCGAACCGATGGAATCAATTGGCTTCAAAGCATTGTTGATACTATCCATGAAAACGCTTTAACCATTGTCAGGACCTGAAAATGAAAAAACTTTTTGGAACAGATGGTATTCGTGGACGTGCAAATCAATTTCCAATGTCAGTGGATATTGCACAGGCGTTGGGCATTTCTGTCAGCAAAATTTTATCAAACCCAAAAAATGCGCGTCAAAAAGTGGTCATTGGAAAAGACACCCGCTCCTCAGGGGATATGTTTGAAGCTGCTTTGGTATCAGGTCTTTGTGCAGGTGGTTTTGATGTCATCCTTGTGGGCATAATTCCGACACCTGCGGTGGCATATTTAACGCAACTATACGAAGCGGATGCAGGTTTTATGATTTCTGCTTCTCATAATCCACCTCAAGACAATGGTATCAAAATATTTTCATCTGATGGTTACAAACTGTCAGATCAACTTGAATCTGAAATTGAATCTTATGTGTTCGCAAAAAAATGGAAAAAGGATACATTTGGGGATCATGGTTACATTTTTCATCGCAAAGATGCCTCTCAACGCTATATTGATTCTGTCAAAAAATCTGTACCCCACTCATGGAATAAAAATTTATCACTTGTTGTTGATTGTGCCAATGGTGCAGCATCAACAGTAGCGCGCCCCATTTTTGAATCTCTATCCAACTCGGTTACAATGATTCATGAATATGAAGAAGGCAAAGAAATCAATAAAAATTGTGGGGCGATGGATACACGTTCGCTGCAAGAGACAGTTCTAAAGACAAAGGCAGATATGGGTATTGCTTTTGATGGCGATGCTGACAGGCTCATTTTGTGTGACAATCTTGGAAATATTTTAAATGGTGATCATGTTCTTGCAATATGTGGTCGTTACTTGTTGGCAAATAATGCGCTTCCACAAAAAACCCTTGTTGCCACCCAATACAGTAATATGGGGCTTGATGATTTAATTAGACAATGCGGCGGAAATGTGATAAGGGTTTTGAATGGTGATCGCTATGTCATTGAAAAAATGCGTGAACAAAACTTAATACTTGGCGGAGAGGCATCAGGGCATTTGATTTTCAAAAACTTTTCAACCACTGGAGATGGCTTGATCGCGGCGTTGCAGGTGTTAAATATCATAAATATCACCGAAAAAACACTGGCACAATTAAAGGAAGGTATTACATTATATCCACAGGTAATTCAAAATGTCTGTGTGCGGGAAAAAAAATCTCTTGAGTCAATGCCTTCGGTGACAAAAATAATCAACACAATAAATGATACATTGGGAAATAATGGACGCACATTAATTCGTTACAGCGGCACTGAAAATAAAGTCAGAATAATGATTGAAGGTAAAGATCATCAACAAATCACACAATATGCCGATCAGATCGCTCAAGAAATTCGGACACAGATAGGTGTTTGAAATATACAATGGACCCGCAAATATTTTCGAAAGGTTACGAAAATGCTGCCGGGGTTAATTTATTTTATCATTCCACAGCATTAAATCGTGTGGAAGAAACAAGAGGAGAAATAAAACGTATGAATTTTGATGCAGAATCCATGCTTAAGGAACTAACAGGTTTGGAATCAACAAAATTTCCTGAAATGTCAATACAAACAATGCTGGAGCTTGTGACAATAACAGAATACACACATCTTAAGGAAAAAACGCGGAAATTATCCGGAGATCAACTTTATATGCTCACTTACGAAATGGGTTTATTTGAAGAGGATGAGTTGAGTGTCTTAGAAAATGAATACAAAAACTATCTTGGATTAGATAAAATTGAAAAGCATCTGAGAATGGCCTTAAGTTAACGCATACTTGCTAAACTTACTAATTTTAAAAGAAAAAATGCAGGTGAGTCCAATGAATGCCAATGATGTCAATTTGAATAATCTTCAAAAAGACTTTATGAAAATTTCCGAAAATCAGGCAGCAATTGATCAGGCGATTACGTTTATTGATCAATGGTTAAGTAATCCATTATTTTCATATCAACGCCCATCTATTTTATCTCATATTCAGCACAAGAAAACAGACTTACTTTTGGATGCTTTTTACCAACGCCTCCCTTTTGGAACAGGCGGACGAAGAGGACGTGTTGGATATGGCCCCAATCGGATCAATCCTGCGACAGTATCTCTATCAGTTCAAGGACACTGCAATTTTATGAAAGAACATTATCATTGTGATGATCATCCCAGCGTGGTTGTTGCATTTGATGTTCGCATATTTGTTGATATTGGGGGCGTCTTTTCTTTTTTACCAGAAAACCATCCCATACTCAATTTATCTTCACAGGAACTGGCTCGAATTGCTTGTGAAATTTATGCAGGCAATGGATTTAGAGTTTATAACACCATTCAAAACAAACAACCTTCATATCTATCAACACCGGAACTATCCTTTTTAATCAAACACTTCAAAACTTCAGGTGGTATCAATATCAGTGCATCACACAATCATCCTGATGACAATGGGTTTAAATTTTACAATCCAGAGGCTGCCCAGGATATTCCACCTGATGATGAAAAACTGGCCAGCTATATGGACAATGATAATCTCATTGTTCATCGAATGGATTTTGATGAAGCCTATGCGCAAGGGTTGATTATTCCTGTTTCAAAGGAATCACATGAGGCTTACATAAAAACCATTCTGGCGCTAAAAAATGTTCATTTGAATCAAAAGTCGCCGCCAATTGTGTATTCTCCTTTGTGCGGTACAGGCGATAGTAATGTGGGTGATGTAATGCGAGCTGCCGGGTATTCTGTTCATCTTTATTCACCCCATGCAAATTATGATGGCACGTTTGTAAACGTACCATCACGAATACCCAACCCTGAAGTGCCTGAGGCGGCCGCCCCGGCATTGACATTTGCAGATGAACAGAATGCAGACATTGTGATGTCATCAGACCCTGATGCTGACAGAATCGGCCTTTTTGCAAAAGATGCAGATAAAAATTGGCATTATCTCTCTGGCAATGATATTGCATCAATAATTGCTTATTACCTGATCATGGATAAAGAACGTGGTCCACAAAAACGCGGCTTGATTATCAAAACACTCGTCACCACGCGCACATTGGAAAATATTGCAAAACAAGCCAACTGTTCCATTGTAGGCGATTTACTGATTGGGTTTAAATACATTGCTCATGTGTTGGAAACACTTGAAAAAACAGGACGTTTTCAAAATATTTGTGCAAAGCCCAATGATTTAATTATGGCCGCAGAAGAAAGTCATGGAATTCTACTGACACCTGCTGTTCGAGATAAAGATACTGCTGGTGCAGGGCTCATGCTTGCTGAAATCATGACATTATTACAAAAGGACAATATCTATTTACCCGATTATCTTACAGATCTACATTTGCAATGTGGCAATTATGCCAATGCAGGACGCTCAATTATGTTAAAGGGCATTGAGGGCGCTGATACAATTGCCCGCATGTTGAAATCACTGCGAGCGGACATCCCAACATCACTGGCAGGAAGGCCTGTCACACAATATGTTGATTATCTGGATGAATCTTTTATGGGCCCCATAAAGAGTAAGACAGATCATCTTTCCAGAAATTTGCTGATGTATAAAATGGAAGGAACACAAATTGTTATCCGACCTTCAGGAACTGAACCAAAACTAAAGATTTATGCTGACATTGAAGGAGACAGGTGGGCATCGCAAAACAACCGCAATGCGGCCATGAAAGTTGCAAAAGATGTCGCATCCAGGGTGTATGAAACCTGTCTGGAACGTATTCAAATACGCCTGTCCGAAAGTGCTCAATACCTTCCCGATTATATTGAAATCAAACGTAAACAAGATTTTGACAGCACTTTTACGAAAGACCTCACCCTTTTTTCAGAACAAATTCATCAAAATACAAGTTTGGATGTTACTCAAAGAATGGGTTGGCTTAAAAATAGATTGCAGGAATATACTTCAGGGGCAGATCCATTAATTGCTGTAAAACAGGCGGTATCTCATTTGTGTCAACAGTTGATTCGTAATAATACCAATCCGAATATAAAATCCGGTTTAAATGTCTTGCTTGATGATTTATCAAAATAAAATTCGTTTGTAGGGGACGAATATAGGACAAACAGGGAACGCTTGTTCAGGGCGTATTCGCAAAAAGTCGGAACGATGCGGCCATAATAATTAAGTATGATTATGAAAGAAGAAGAATTATTAAAAAAATTACGTGCAGCTTTTAAAATGGAGGCTTCAGAGCGATTGGCATCCATTTCTTCAAGCATGCTTAACCTTGAAAAATCCTTTGAGATGGGACAGGATAATAAAGAAATCCTGGATATTATATTTAGAGAAGCCCACAGCTTGAAAGGGGCTGCACGTGCTGTAAATTATTCGGATATTGAAACCATTTGTCAGGCTTTGGAAGATGTTTTTTCTTCATTAAAGCGACACGATATTTCGTTTTCTTCTGAAATGTTTGATATTTTTCATTCCTGTTTGGAACTTATTGAATTACTTTTGAGCCAATCAGATAAAAATCACGCTGCTGAAATTAATGATATGTACAAAGTGTTAGAGCGCATTCGTTTAGGTGTTGACGACCCTGCCCAAAATACGTCTTTACAGATAAAAAAACAACAAGAGAATCACAAAGAAACGTCTCAATCAAGTATAAATGCGCATTCAACCAAACAGGTACATTCAACCGCAAAAAATGAATCCATGGATTCATCTAAAATAAATTCATGCAACGAAAAACATAAGCAGAACCAAAACACGACAAAAACAGATGTATCAGATACCAAAAAAAGTACAGATACTCAAGATTCAAAAAAAATAACGACAGGGGAAACAGATTCTAAGAAAGAATCAAAAAGTCAATCCTACATGGATTCAGAAAAGCATGAAAAATCTCACAGTCCATCGCAATCGGTTTCAATGTCAGAAGTCAATTCTGCAAAACCTGCATTAAAACCACCGGAAATAAAGAAAGAAACAAAATCTCAACCCCCTCAAAAAACGTCACCTGAGCCAGCACTGGAAAAAAAAAAGGCAGCATTAAAGACAGATCAATATGGATTTGAAGAAAGTGTGCGCATTTCAACTAAAAAATTAGATTCGCTGCTTCTTAAAGTTGAGGAACTGGTTTCTCTTAAACTGGCTTCCGGACAACATCTAAAAAATCTGAAAGAAACACTGCTTGCGTTTGACACATGGAAAAAACGATGGGCCCATAGTGAATCTACCTTTCGATGGATTCGCAGAAAAACCCGGACCGATCAAAACCTCAGCGAACAAAGGGATTTGGAACATTTAAAAAAATTGGAAACGTTCCTTGAATGGAATCAAAAACATGTTTGCTTTCTGGAGCAACGCATTAAGCAAATGACTGATGTGTCAGAAAAAGATCAACGCTCCTTAAGTATTATGATTGATGATGTACTTGATGATATGAAAAAAATGACCATGCTTCCATTTTCGTCGCTCTCGCAAATTTTTCCAAAAATGATTCGTGATTTATGTCGTCAGCAATCCAAAACAGTTGATTTCCAAATAATCGGCAATTCTGTAGAAATTGATCGACGCATCCTCGAAGAATTGAAAGATCCACTGGTACACCTCCTTAGAAATGCTGTTGATCATGGTATTGAAACCACTGATGAACGAAAAGCATTACAGAAACCCCATCGCGCGCTATTAAATTTATCTATTTCACAAACATTGGGCAATAAAGTTGAAATTGTTGTCGAGGATGATGGAAAAGGGATTGATTTGGATCGTGTGCGACGTGAGGCAATCAAACGTGGTATGATCACTGAAAAAGATGCGGATCGTTTGACTGAAAAAGAAAACTTATCTCTTATTTTCCGATCAGAGTTATCAACAAGCCCAATTATTACACAAATTTCCGGACGTGGTCTGGGATTAGCCATAGTACAGGAACGTATTCAAAAGTTGGGGGGAACGCTGACAGTAGAAAGTGAGTTTGGCAAAAAAACGATCTTTCGCATGCTGGTTCCAATAACACTGGCAACATCCAGGGGAATTCTTGTTCAAATAAATGATAAGTTATTTGTTGTTCCTGTAACATATGTAAAACGTGTTTTACGTGTAGAAATGGAATCTGTAAAAACTGTTGAAAATAAGGCGACAATTACATTAGAAGGTGAAGTCCTTTCCTTTGTTTCTCTGGCAGATCTTTTGGAAATGCCAATACCTGAACCTACTGAAAAGAAATTGCATTTGACTGTCGTTGTTCTTGAAGTGACTGGCAAGCATATTGCCTGTCAGGTAGATGAAGTTTTAGGCGAACAGGAAGTTTTAGTTAAAAGTCTGGGCAAACAATTAAGCCGGGTAAGAAATATTGCAGGCGCAACCATACTCGGCTCGGGAAAAGTTGTTCCAATGCTGAATGTCCATGACTTAATCAAGTCATCCGGACAAATGACTTTGAGACAGCCCATTGTTACTGAAGATGACGATATCAAAATAACACAGGGCAAATCAATTCTGGTTGCTGAAGATTCAATTACATCCCGCATGCTGATTCAAAATATTCTTGAGTCCGCAGATTATGAAGTGACAACTGCTGTCGATGGTCTGGATGCATATACGACATTCAAATCCGGTGATTTCGATCTGGTTGTTTCTGATGTTGAAATGCCAAAAATGAATGGTTTTGAATTAACTCAAAAAATCAGGGAAGACAAGCAAGGTTCAGAAACTCCGGTTGTGCTCGTAACCAGCCTTCAGTCATCTGAAGATCGAAAACGCGGCATTGATGCCGGGGCCAACGCCTATATTATTAAAAGTAACTTTGACCAAAGCAATTTACTTGAAGTCATTGCTCGGCTGATTTAAAGTATCTACACATATGTATTTATGGAATAATCAACTACTACAAAAAATTCCGCCCCACCAAATCTCTGATTTGTTTCAAGGTAATGGCGTATTTGAAACAATACTGATAACAGAAAATGCCACGCCAATATTATGGGATCGTCATATTGCACGTTTAAAAAAAGGCGCTCAATTTCTTGGAACACAACTGGCAATTGAATCTCATGAACTTCTTAAAGCATTAATCAAACATTTCAAACAAAACAAATTGAATTCATGCTTGCGGCTTAACCTTATTTTTTTACCCCAAAGAAAAGATTTAATTGTTCGTTTTTTTCCATTTCAATGGCCCAAGAATCCAGCACGTTTGTATGTTTCCAATCAGTATTATCGGGGTAACAGCGTCCATTATCAGTATAAAACCCTATCCAGAATTGAATTCAACTCCTATCAAAAATGCGCAAAAGAAAACAATTATGATGACTTTTTAATCCTGGATTGTCATTCAAATGTTTTAGAAACCTGTCTCGCAAATATTTTTTTTATTCGCACTGATGGGCAATTTGAAACGCCTGTAGCACACAACATGCCTTTTCTTAATGGCGTTGTGCGGCAATATTTAATTGATTCTCAAAAAGAATTAAATATAAAATGTCTTGAAAAATTAATCCCATTCAGTTCCATTAAACAATATAAACAAGCATTTATTACAAATGGACTTCGACTGATTCAGCCGGTATCTTGTATCGGAGATTGGCATTTTGAACAAACAGATGCAGTCTGGGCTTTAAAAGATGTTGTGCTGTCAATGAACCTGTAACAATCACAAATAAAAGAAAAAAGTGCTATCCTCTTTTCCCAAAATCAATCTGCATGGTCTTGCAAAGTGCCGGCAAAAGAAATAAATCTGATATCAACGCAGTTAAAATCGCAATCGCAGAGAATAACCCAAAATGGCTGAGTCCATTGTGAAACGACAATAGAAACACCAAAAAACTACATGAAAGGATGACTGATGTAAATGTGATGGCCTGTCCTGCCTCTCGGATAGAGGAAATGACAGCCTTTGGGATATTGCCATATCGATTCATTTCCCAACGAAAATGCGTCATGAAATGAATGGTGTCATCAACAGCCAACCCCATAATGATCGGTGCAACAAGAAGCGTATCAGCATCCAAAGGGATGCCGCAAAATCCCATCAACCCAAATGATGTTAACACCGGAAATAAATTGGGAATCAGACTGACAGCCCCTGCTTTCCATGATCCCAATACAAGCAGTAAAACAATAGAGATGGTCCCCAATGCCAGGCTAAAACTCTTGATTTGAGACCAGCTGACATATTCCAGCATGATTGCCAACATGGCCATGTTTCCTGTCAAACGAACGTTTAAATCTGGATACCTGTGTTTGAGCGAATGAAATTTATTATCGACAAATTGTTGAATTTTTTCGATTATTTTGATTGCTTCAGTTGAACTGACATTAATGGAATTTACACCGATTCTTGCACGTGAATAGTCATCAGATACCAACCGCCTGCGGTCTGTAGGATTGGCATTCCCAAATAAAAACAACACTTGCTTTAATATCTGAGGATCATCAGGAATAATATATTTTTTGGGATCATCATTGTTCAAAGCCTTGTAGGATTCTTTCACAACATTGACCAATGATATGGTTTTGATAATTTTATCTCCATAATTTTCGGAAATAAATTGTTGGATGTCCGCCATGCAAAAAAGTACATCCGGATCTTTCAAGGCATTTTCTTTATGAAATGATAACATGATTTCCATGTTTGATGTTCCTGCCATGTGTTGATCAACAATGGTGTAAGTTTTTCTTAGGGGAAGTGTCTCCTTAATTACTTCAACAAAATTGGAATCAACTTTAAGCTGAAAAAAGCCATACAACAAAATACTACCTGCAATAAAAAAAATTATAATCACCTGAAAGGATTGCGTCACGCTTACATTTTCAATTTTTTTAATCATTGACAAAAGAAGATGTTCCGATTTTACCCTTTTTTTCTTTGAAACCGGTGCCCACAGGTCAAGCATCAATGGAAGCAATACAATTGTAAAGAAAAATGCAAGTAATACAGCAATGCTTGCAAAGATACCAAAGGTTGAAATGGGTTGAATAGGCACCAGAATCAAGGATATAAGGCCAATGGCAGTAGTCAGACTGGTCAACAAACAGGCCAGACCCGATTTTTTCATAACATCATTTATGGCATCGTTATGAGACCTCTGATTATTTCTAAAGAATATATATCCAGACAAAATATGTACTGTATCTGCAATACCTACAGACAACGACAGAAAAACGATTACCTGAATCATGGCTGATATATGAATGCCAGACCATCCTACCAAACCAATAATCCATATAATGGTCAATAAAATGATTATTATAGGCCACAATATGGCACAAAAAGATCTGAACAATAAAAAAAGGATAACAACAATGAGCAGTAACACCAGACCCATCAGGCGAGACATATCTGCCATGACTTCTGTTACGAAAAAATCCATAATTACCGGATTGCCTACAGGATAAAAATTGAGCACAGACTGGTATTCCTCTTTATTGAAAATTTTGTCCAATGCATTGATAAAAGCGGGATATTCCTCAATTTTTGTTTTATTCAGTTGGAATATTTGTTCATTGGGCATGGTTTCAGAAAACACAGCATCAGATTCCTCAAAAAGATCGTCAGAATCATCAAAAGAGGATGCATTTTCAGTGGTCGTATGAACCGGATTTTCTGCATTGAAATCTGTTCGAATGACAATGCCGCCATATTCAGAATTTTTTGACACATATACATTGGGATAATCGGGATGATTCAGGGCTTTTTGACGATATGTTTCTCGTTGTTCATCATTTTTTGGAAGATTGTCGCCAATGAAATTTCGGGAGTACAATACATCATCATGAGCCTCCATATATTTGACATTGATCAAAGATTTTACTTCCTTGATATGGTCCAATGGAGATTTTTCATCAGAAGACATTGTCAGACGATAATTGACCAGTTCATCATGAACCTTTTTCAAAACCTGTAAGGCTTCATCACTAAAAACATCCTTATTTTTTGCCTGAAAAACAACATACAGGTTTTCATCACTCCCAAAATATGATCTGAATCGGTCATAGGCAAGTTTACACGGATCATCATCTCTTAAATAGGACTCCATGGATTCATCAATAATGACTTTATCCATACCTGCTGCCAGAAAAACTGTTAACAATGCGATGATTGAAATGATCCAATATTTATTGTTTTGCAATCGTTGATGTAAATTTTCAAAAAATACATTGGTTTTATTAATGATCGTATTCATATTGAAATCCATATATGTTTGTTAAAAAAAATATTCGAGTTTGCGAACAATTATTCTTTTTGTTTTTGAACCTGTATTAATGGCTGTTTAGATAGAACGTGTGTGCATACCATAACGATAAAATGCAGCACAAGTGCCCTCAGAAGAAACCATACATGGTCCAATGGGATTTTGTGGCGAACAGCTTGTTCCAAATAATCGACATTGCGAAGGCGTGATTAAGCCCATGAGAATATCACCACATTGACATCCTTTGGGGTCAACCGGTTCTTTTATTTCCAAATCGAACCGATGTGTTGCATCAAAACGTTTATATTTTTCATTGAGAACGAATCCACTTCTGTTCATTAAACCAATACCGCGCCATCTGGCATCAGCAATGGTAAAGACTTTGTTCATCAGGGCATTCGCTTTGACATTCCCATTTTTATGAACAGCTCGGGGATATGCATTCTCTATTGATGGTTTCTTTGTTTTAATCATTGTGATCAGACGATAAATGGCAAATAATATATCATAATATTCAAACCCGGCAATAACCCCCCCTATTCCATATTGTAAGGGAATATGTTGATAGGCGATCTCTCCGATAATTGTAGATACATGCCCGGGCAACAAAAAACCATCAATTTTTGTTTCCGGATGCTGTATTAATAATTCAAGGGCGGGAACCACACGTCTGTGAGCAGACAATATACAAAAATTTTTGATGTTTTGCGATTGCGCCATAAGAATTGTGGCAGCAACAGCAGGTGCAGTCGTTTCAAAACCCACAGCCAAAAAAATGACTGTATGATTGGGGTTTTCTTGCGAAAGAATTAAGGCATCCATAGGAGAATAGACAACACGAACATCTCGGCCCTGGCTGCGTTCATGCAAGAGTGTTGAATGATTGGCTGGCACACGAAATAAATCTCCGAAACTGGCCACAATTACATTATCTTGTTGGGCCGCAAGGATAAACTGATCCAGATTGGATTGTGGGGTGACACATACCGGACATCCTGGTCCAGACAATAATTTAAGTTTTTTCGGTAATAAGCTTCGTATACCATGCTTGAAAATACTCATTGTATGAGTGCCGCAGACTTCCATAATACAAATGGGATCTGTTACCTGATTTTTGATATGTTCAACAATTAACTGAATGTCTTCCCTGGAGGGCTCTAATGGTTTCATTTTAATTTTAAACCTGAAAAATTAATGAGATTGTATTGATAATCCATTGGCTTTGTGGTATTAATTTTATCTTCTTTAAACTATTGCCAGACTGAGATATATAAAAGGTTTGGCCATTCAATATGACTCAATATTTCGGGAGAAAAGTAACACATCATGAAAACAAAAGCAAGAGAAATCATGGTAACAAATTTTGATATTATCAGTGAACATGCCCCAGTTGAACTGGCCATTTATAAAATATTACATGGCAAAGTCAGAAATACAGGGCATAAAACCATCAGCCTGTTGGTTGTGAATAATTTCAAACAAATGGTTGGCGTTGTCTCCATGTTTGATATTTTATACCACCTTCGACCCGATTTCCTGAACTATGGCATTGAAGGGGATGAAATCAAATGGCAAGGTCAAATTGACGATTTGATTAACCGCCTGGAAAATAAGTCCATCAATGAAATAATGAGCAGCCATGTCATTGGTGCATCACCTGATGAGCACATTATTGTACTATTAGATCGAATGGTTAAACATAAATACAGAAGGCTTCCAATTATTGAAAATAACACTCCCATTGGGATGGTTTATATTTCTGACATTTATTATCATTTATTTCACAAATAATATTCGATTTAATGTGTGCCTTCGGTAAGCATGCTTGATTTGTACCTAAAATCACAGGCTCTGTTCACAAACATATTTACGAATTAGAGCCACGCGCGTTAGCAAGTGGCTTGTGGTTTTAAGTACAAGTCAAGCAAGTTTGCCGAAAGGACACGATTTAATAGAATAACTGACTTGGGAATGCGCAAATATCAAACAGGCTTTCCGAAGACGCATAAAATTTAGGCTAAGGAATACTCGAAAAATAAGTTCCTCATTTTCTTATTTGCCAGCCCGATGTAGGGGCGAACCTTATGTTCGCCCTCGAACTAATAACGCATTCGTTCCTATGTACGATGGGCGAACATAAGGTTCGCCCCTACACGTTCTTGGCACATAAGTAAATGGGGAACTTATTTTTCGATTTTTCCTTACTTATATGCTACGTCCGATTATAAACACGGGACGCAGAGCGTCCAGGATGCATTCCCACGCAGAGCGTGGGAACGAGGGCAATAAATATGCCAGGAAAAACCAAAGTTGGACGATCATATTCATGTCGAACTGGTCTGACATGTCCAAAGTGGGTTTAATGTGAAACACAGCTTATATAATATGATTTGAGTGTAACCAAAATGGCCGGAATTTAAATTATCACTCACCATTTTTTGAACCAGGATTACGCTGAAGAAGATGAATAAGATGAAATAAACACTGTCTTTTAATCATCTTATTCATCTTCTTCTGTGTAATCCTGGTTCAAAAAAATGATGAGCAAATTGTATTCACCGGCTATTTTGGTTACACTCATAAGATTTCTTTCTATCGGAGAAAAGTATGTCAAATAAAAACAAAGGCATGACAGCAACCGAATTTATTATTGCACAACATGCCAAACGAGATCGGGTCAGACCCGGCGAAATCGTCAATGTTTCAGTCGATTTATGTATGTCAAACGATGCCACAACATTATTGACTGACAGAATTATGAAAGAGCAAATGAAAACCTTTTCTGTTTGGGACCCATCAAAAGTGATCATTATTATAGATCATCAGGTTCCAGCAGATTCAGTTGATACCTCAAGTGTTCAGCAACAGATGACTCAATTTGTTAATGCGCAGGGGATTCAAAATTTTCATACATCTGATGGTGTATGTCATCAGGTGATGCTCGAAAAGTATGTTTATCCAGGGGCACTGATTTTAGGTGCTGATTCTCACACCTGCTCTTATGGCAGTATCGGTGCTGTTTCTTCGGGAATTGGCTCTACCGATCTTGCCGCTATTTGGGCATCAGGACAAACCTGGCTGAAAGTACCGGAAACTGTCCGATTTATTCTCACTGGCACTCTGCAACCTGATGTCAGTGCAAAAGATATTGCATTGCATATTATTAACAGTGTTCGTGCCAATGGACTTACTTATAAGGCAATGGAGCTTGCCGGTTCTGGAGTAAATTCCCTGACAGTTCCGCAACGCTTTACCATTTGTAATATGGCTGTTGAAGCTGGAGCTAAAAGTACTATGGTTATTCCGGATCAGTCTGTATTAGATTTTTTTGAACAATTGGAACGCCCATTTCTAAACCCATCACTGATTGAAAATTTGAAAGAAACGCAAAACAGTGAATGTCAATCTGAAATCCACATTGATTTAAACACGTTGACACCTCAAATTGCCTGCCCCCATTATGTAGATAATGTTCGTCCCCTTTCCGAAATACAGGGGTTAAAGATGGATCAGGCGTTTTTGGGAAGTTGTACCAATGGCCGAATCGAAGACCTTCGAGAAGGTGCGCAATTACTTGAAGGCAAAAAAATTGCGCCCGGTATGCGATTTTTAGTTACACCGGCATCTGTACGTGTTTATAAACAGGCTTTAGAAGAGAATCTCATTTCAATTTTCCTTGATGCAGGCGCAATTATTAATCATCCAGGTTGCAGTACATGTTGGGGGGCACATCAGGGCATATTGGCATCAGGACAGCGAATGGTAACAACTGGAAACCGAAATTTTAAAGGACGCGCGGGATCTCCAGAATCTGAAATATATCTGGCATCACCCGCAGTTGTCGTGGCATCAGCAATTAAGGGCGAACTTTCCCACCCAAAGGAGGTGCGTTAATGACTGTCGCATGGAAATTTGGTAATAATATTGATACAGATCAAATTATACCCTCACAATATCTGGTATTGCCAACAATCAAAGATATGGCAAAACATACAATGGAACCACAAAATCCATCCTTTAGCACATGCTATCAAAAAGGTGATATTATTGTTGGAGAAATTAACTTTGGATGTGGTTCAAGTCGTGAACAGGCACCCCTGGTTTTAAAAGAACTGGGCGTTCGGGTGATCATTGCATTGGACTTTGCCAGAATTTTTTTTCGAAATTGTATTAACAATGGTATTCTTCCCATTGAACATGCCTGTGCAACAGAAATTTCAGATAAGGATGTTGTATCAGTCGATCTTTCAAAAGGTGAAATTGTCAATCAAACACAGAATAAAATCTGGAAATTTAATAAAATTGAGGGCTATCTGGCGGATATCCTCAATGCGGGTGGATTGGCATCCTATATTGCAAGCAAGAAAGGAAAGTAAATATGGTAGAAACGATTCAAACAACAGTCTGGAAATTTTCAGATGATATTGATACAGATCAAATCATTGCGACACAATATCTGGTGAATCCTGATATTCATGATATGGCACGTTATGCTATGGAAATCCCCAAACCAAGTTTTGCGTCCTCGGTTCAGACTGATGATATTATTGTTGCAAGAAACAATTTTGGATGTGGCTCGAGTCGGGAACAAGCCCCTTTGGTATTAAAAACACTGGGAGTAAAAGTGATCCTTGCTGTGAGTTTTGCACGAATTTTTTATCGGAATTGCATCAACCTGGGAATTCGACCCTATGAAATCAATCTTTCGCAGTATGATTTATTTGATGATCAATCCACAGTAACATACAATCCTCAAAACAATGGTATTGCTGTAAAAAAAGAAACAATCCGATTAAATCCATTTCCGCCTTTTGTAGAACAAATATTGGCAGCAGGTGGATTAATTGCCCATGTAACCCAACAATTCAACGCCAATCAGGAGAAAAAATGAGCCATACATTGACAGAAAAAATTATCGCACAGGCATCCGGTCAGAAATCTGTTTCACCGGGTGATATTGTTGACGTTTCAGTTCACACTGCGTTTATTCATGATGTATTTATATCCGGCGTGGTTGAAGCGTTTTCCTGTTTGCCGCACAAAAAAGTGTGGAATCCAGACAGTATTGTGCTCATTGCCGACCATGAAGTTCCCGCTGTTTCAGAATGGGCAGGAGAATGTTATAAAACAATGCTTCGGTTTGCAGAATCACAGAATATCAAACGAATTCATATTGCTGAAGGCGTATGTCATCAACTTATCCCAGAAAAAGGGTACGTTGGCCCCGGAATGGTGCTTGTTGGTACAGATTCGCATACCACAACACATGGTGCATTGGGTGCATTTTCCACAGGTATTGGCACAACAGAGATGGCCGCGGTATTGGCAACCGGTAAGATATGGTTAAAAGTACCTGAAACCATTCACTTTGAACTGAAAGGATCCTTATCAAAAGGTGTTTATGCCAAGGATATCGTGTTATCCATGCTTAAAATATTGGGGGCTGAAGGTGCGACCTATAAAGCAATCGAGATAACAGGAAGTGCTGTAAAAAACCTGACAATGGCCGATCGGTTGACCATATGCAATATGGGGGTGGAAATGGGGGCCAAAAATGCCATTTTTGCACCTGATGCCAACACAATGGCATACATCCAGGAATCTGGCGCAGAAACATCGTATCTGGTAAATGTCGAATCCCCTAGTTATGAACGTACCATTCAAATGAATTTAAATGATATCAAGCCAATGCTCGCATTCCCAAAAGGTGTTGATGATGTGCATCCGGTTGCAGAAGCTCTTGGGACAGAAATCCATGAGGCCTTTATTGGAAGTTGTACCAATGGTCGGTATGAAGATTTTCTTGTTGCAGCAAATATCATTCGCGGAAAAAAAATTCCAGGTCATGTACGATTAATCATTACACCGGCCTCCATGCAAATATATAAACGCTTAATTAAAGATGGATTGGCGTTAGATTTTATCGATGCTGGTGCAATGATTACCAATCCGGGCTGCGGTCTTTGTTATGGGAAACATGGCGGCGTTCTTTCAAAAACTGACGTTGCCATTGCATCCAATAACAGAAATTTCCCCGGACGTTTGGGACATAAGCATTCTCAGGTATATCTGGCATCACCGGCAACTGTTGCCTGTAGTGCGGTGAATGGTAAAATTTCTTCGCCTGATACTTAAGGGGGTCGAAAAATATGAGGATCATTCGGTCTTGAACATTGATTTGAATCCAGTGGGGCGCATTCCCAAAAAGTCGGAAATTCGGTTTCTTAGCCCTGAAAGGGCCGCAACATACCAGCCCAGTGTAGATGATAGCCTTGGTTTTAGCCCTGAAAGGGCGCTACATATGCAAACAATTAAAGAAAAAAGTGTAACGCCCTTTCTCAGGGCTACATCGTTGGTTAATTTTTACCCATCCGGTCATTCCCAGAAAAAAAATGTATGATCGTCCAACTTTGGTTCTTCCTGGCATATTTATTGCTTTCTCGTTCCCACGCTCTGCGTGGGAATGCATATTGGACGCTCTGCGTCCAGTGCATTGTACTTAGGAATGCTCGAAAAATAAATTCCTCATTTACTTATGTGCGAAGAACGTGTAGGGGCGAACCTTGTGTTCGCCCATCGTACATAGGAACGAAAACGTTATTCGTTCGAGGGCGAACATAAGGTTCGCCCCTACATCGGGTTGGCACATAAGTAAATGGGGAACTTATTTTTCGAGTTTTCCTTACATACTACGTCCGATTATAAACACGGGACGCAGAGCGTCCAGGATGCATTCCCACGCAGAGCGTGGGAACGAGAGGGCAATAAATATGCCAGGAAAAACCAAAGTTGGACGATCATACACCACTTCATCATTGGGGTATGGTGCACCATTTTTAATTTAAAAATTTTAATCCTTCTTGGCAGACATAATGAGACAGAACTCATAAAGGAGTAAGGAATGCTTGACTTGTGGATTAATCATAATCCCGCTTGCTAACGCGCGCGGGCTCTGTTAACAGGCAAGTTAACGAATCAAATCCGCGCGCGTGAGCAATCGGGATTGTGATTCATTCATAAAGCACTGACCCTCAAAAAAATCATAAAACCATCTCCTAATAAAAAAAATGCAAAATTATTTTTTCAAAACAATCGTCTTTTTTTTCAAAAAATTATAGTAAACCCTTCATTTTAAATAATTCACGTATAGTAAAAAAAAATTATTGCATCATGAAAATTTTTTAACGAAACACTTGATTTATGTCAAAAACCATGCTACAAAATGTAACTAAAATGCAAACAGTGAATGAACTTGCATATTACTATTTGACCCACTAAGGACATGAAAAATGGCTAAAAAATCTAAAAAAAGTAGAAAGTTAAGGAAACACAAACAAAATAAATTATTGAAAATGACCGACGCACAACGCATTGAAACTGCGCGCCAAAAGCTGTCTAATAATAATGCGCGGGATGCAATTTCTATCTTAAAAATGCTTAAGCACAGTGATAATCAAGAAGCAAAGGAGTTGCTCTTTCAGGCGTACATGATGCGAGAATCTCAACTGAGCAAAAAAGGCTTGAATATAGAGGCCAATGCTGTTCTGGAACAGGCATTTGAATATTTGCCGGATTTTTCAACAATTTCAGAAGATTGTCTTTGTTTATACTTAAAAAAGACATCCATAAAAGCGGCTGTCGATGCGTACTTTTCATTTATTCAAAAACAACGACCATCAAAAAGGGCACAATACTTGTTGGTTGATCGTGTTATTGGGACCGGTCAATTTCAACTATTAGAAATTTTTGATAATAATTCTATAATTAAGAACGACCTCCCTTTAATTAAGAAAGTTTATCAAATGATGGTTGATGGAAAATGGGAAGATGCTTATCAAGCGATGAAACCCATTCCGCGAGTATCACCTTATTCTGAATACAAACTATTTTGTCGCGGAATGATGGCGTTTTACGCAGAAGATGACTCAGGAATGCTTCAGGCTTTTAATCGAATTTCTGAGGATTTTTCTTTTAATCCGCTGATTCAGGAATTAAAAATAATTGCCTCACCAATGGAGAGTCTGAAGAAAAAAGGGTATTCAATAAGTAAATCCGAATTCCTTTGGGATGGTCCAGTTCATTTAGATCGCCAAATTGGTCAAATGATATCTGCTGCGGATAAATATCGTGAGAAAGAACTACAAACCCTGGTCCTTTCTGTTGCCAAGGGGCTGTATCCAGACAAACCCGATTGGGCGGCTTTTCACATCTTGATGCTTTTGTTATCACGACAGATTGTTGAACAAGAAAGCACTGAATTTATTTTTAATATTGCTTCTGTCATTCTCAGCAAAGCCCATTTCCAACTATTAACAACCAAATATAAGTATCACTATGGGAGCTATCCTTTTTTAAATGCAGCAAGATATTTTGATTGCCTTTCAAATGAATACAAAAGACCAGAATCCCAGGCGCTTGCTAAAGCCATGATATTATTCCAAACAGCCAGAAACTGGTTCAAAAACAAAGACAGATTGTTATCAAAAGGCCTTAAGTATTTATCAAAAGAACTGGATTTAAAATATTCCAATAATGAAGAATTACTGTTGTCACTTGTATGCAAGGGGCTTTCTTTTGATCCATTAAATAAAAAAGGATATGAACTTCTCACAGAAATTCCACGCACTGGAAGAATGTCTAAAAATCTTGTTGAAGAATACTTATTGATCATGCGTGAAAAAATGGAAAACGATCCAGTGCCATGTTTGGAGCTTGCGGATCTCTATTATGAAAAAAATGCATTTCGTAAAGCAGAGACTGTACTTAAAGAGGCCATGAAACGTGCCCCCCATGATAATCGTGTGATCGAACGTCATGTGATCTCTTTATTGATTTCTGCGGATAAAAACTTTTCACGTAATAAAATGCATCTTGCCGAACCCGATATTCAAAAGGTTCAAAAGATTGAATATAAAGAAATGCTTCCATACGTAATCGAACGTTCCATTTTGTATGATCTTTTAAATAACCCTGATCAACTAAAAGAAGTTACAGACACATACATCCAATCGTTGAATGTTGCGGAAGCTATTCGTTGTATGTCTTTGTTATATTTAGAAAAGAATCGGTTACCAAGACATAATAATAGGCAATTCAAAGAAATGTTGTTAAGCATGCAAGAAAAATTGTTGACCCTGACCGGTTCAGAGATCCTGTTTATCTTAAAACCAATACCTGAAAAATTGCAGTCTGTATTCAAAGTTCCCGAAATTATAACACTTTATGATAATTACATATTAAAAATTTTCAAATGTTTGGATGATACAGAAGTGATCGCATTATTCAATATCTTATTGTCACCATCAAATTCAAAAATCATCCTTAAAGAAATAAAACGTCGTTACCGGTCTGCCGCTTTGGATAGACAATTATTGCTTGGTTTTTATCAACTGACAATATGGCATCTGGATAGTAAAAAGAATAATCCCAACTTATTCATGAATATTATTGACCAGGCAAAAGGCCCTGTTTTAGAAGAATTACGAGAACTATCCAAAAATTTGGCAAAACATGCGAGCGGTAAATTGAAACGTGCACTTGAATCAATGGATTTTACATTAATGGAGATGCCTTTTCCTCAACTAGTTAATAAATCATCAGATGGCTTTGATTTTGATTATGATGATGGTGAGGATGATGACGTCATTACCAAGAAAAATTTGCATGACCCGAATCTCGACATTGAAGAAGATGAGGATGACGACCTGGGTGGTTTTCTTGATTTTGATGAAGAAGAATTTTTTGACATGCTCGGATTCGATTCCATGGTTGAAGACATGTTAATGGATGCTCTGATTGATAGGATTGATCCAATTCATGATGTCAAAGCACTTAAGTCAATAATTGATAAAATTGAACGTACACCATCGCCCAGCAATACATTGTTAAAAAAGGCAGTGGAGTCATTTGAAGACATACTTGATATTATGGATTTTTTCGAAATGCCTAGAGAATTGATTCCAAAAGCGCATAAAGCTTTGGAAGCTTATCCCGGCATGAAAGATAATATGAAACGATTGGCGAAAATTATCAACAAATATCATTTTAAAGACCTTGAAAAACAGACGCAACGATTTTTGGCGTACTCATAAGATTAAAGGACAACCTCATGCTTTTTAATTATCTTGTTTTTGATTTACCCCATGATGCATCTGAAGATGAAATCAGGCGGGCCTATTTGGAAAAGGTAAAAAAATATCCTCCGGAAAAAGATCCCCAACAGTTTCGTAAATTAACGCAAGCTTATGAAAGTATTAAGAATAGTCGTGTTCGAATTCATAATCAATTGCATCCATTTGAAAATATCAGTGATTGCGAGGAAAAACTCTTTGAACTGGCAAAAGTCAAACCATTAAAACGACATCGAATGGGATTGATTGATTTAAAGAAAGCCCAACAGAAAGCTTTCAAATAGAATGAAGAACTATTTATTTTATTTACCATATGGTAAGGATACTCAATGCCTTACCAGACATAATAATTATTTGGAGATGACGATCAAAAAATGAAAAAAAATCATTCTCCTGGAGTATTCTCAAGTATACGAGATCGCTTTACCAAACGTGTGTCACTCCCATTTCTAAAAAAAATGGTAGATTTTCTTACACGAAGGATTGATAAACGTGTTCAGGGCTATGCTTCTTCTGGATGGAAAGCACAGTCTCTGTCAGATTTTCAAAACTGGCTCATAGATTTGCCAGATGATCTGACCCCTACCCAGAGTGCAACCCTGGATTCATGCGATCTATACACATTATTGTCCGAGTTTTCTTCACTTCGACAAGAAATTAAACTTCAAAATCGCGAACAGCATAGAGCGATACAAACATTATCAGAAACATTAAACGAATATGAAAACACTTCAAAACTGTTCAAAGAAAGAACAAAAGATATTGCATTACTTGAAGAACGTATTCGGACAGAGAGTGTTCAGGCCAGCGAAAAAAGCACTGTAATGCCATTTTTAGACATGCGTGACGCCCTGGTTCGCGGATATGATGCATGCAAACAAATGAATGAAAATTCAAGCTTACTCAGGCCATCCCCAAAAGGGATTGAAAGTATCATTGAAGGCTATGAAATGGCTATCCGCCGATTTGATCGTGCACTGGCATCGGTGGATATTAAACCAATGGAATGTATTGGCAAACCTTTTGATTCAAAAACAATGCGCGCAGTTGGAACAAAAACACTCAATAATTATGCCGATGGTATCGTTGTTGAAGAAATGCTAACAGGCTTTATTCGAAAACAAGAGGTCATTCGTCTGGCAGAAGTGACTGTCAATACAATTACAGCTTAAATTAGAGTAATCTTGGTTATCGTCCAATTTTGATTCAATTACAGGGATTAAAACAGATTGGAATGATAATTAATTATACGAACAGCATCCTTCATCGTTTTTCAAAAAAAGAACGATTATTGTTAAGGATGTCCTATTAACCAGATAACATGGGGAAAAAAAGAATGGAACCAATAGTTGGTATTGATTTGGGGACAACAAACTCTGAAGTTGCTTACATAATAGATAACAATGCTGAAATCATTAAAGACAATGATGATGGTATTGTGCCATCATGCGTTGGACTCAATGCAAATGGCCAAATTATTGTAGGAACTGAAGCCAAAAATCAAGCGGTCATTTACCCGGACAAAACAGTTTTGTCAATAAAACGCCTGATGGGAAAAGAGGAAAAAATTGTACTGGGTGATCGTACCTATTTACCACAAGAAATTTCTGCTTTTATATTAAAAGCTTTGAAAGAGCGGGCGGAAAGAAAGCTCAATCAAAAAGTTACCAAGGCGGTCATCACTGTACCTGCATATTTTACCGATGCCCAACGCCAGGCAACTCGTGAGGCAGGCGAAATTGCAGATTTGAATGTCATGCGGATTATCAATGAACCTACAGCCGCTGCTTTGGCCTATGAAGCGAATCGTTCGGAACGACAGAACATTTTAATTTATGATTTGGGTGGCGGCACCTTTGACGTCTCCATTGTTAAAATTGAAAGTGATGTTGTTGAAGTAATGTCAAGCACAGGTGATAATCATCTGGGAGGTGATGACTTTGACAATGCGATTATGGGCATGTTGATGGACCATATTCAAAATGAAATGAAAGTCAAAGTTAAAGAAGAAGAAAAGTTGTTGGCACGACTTAAACGCGCCGCAGAAAATGCAAAAATTGAACTTTCTTCAAAACCTTATGTCACCATTGAAGAAGATCATATTGGCAAAAAAACATTTCGTGATGTTCATTTAAGTTATGAATTATCACGCGATGCATTTGAAGAAATGATTGATGATAATATCTCTCGCACAATGGATGCGGTTAATACTGCATTACAGGATGCCAATATTCTTCCGGCAGACATTCACAAGATTATCCTGGTGGGCGGCTCCACCCGAATTCCAAAAATTTCTAGAATGCTTGAAGAAAAATTTAACAAATTGCCGCATGGTGAAATTGATCCAGACCTTTGTGTTGCTCTAGGCGCAGCAATTCAAGCAGGTCGTGAAATGGGAATGGATCAGTCAAGCATCTTGCTGGACATTACGCCTTACACATTTGGTACGTCCGCTTTGGGTTCAATTAATGGAGAACCCTCAGCAACCATGTTTGTGCCTTTAATTCGAAAGAATACCAAATTACCGGCAAGTCGCAGCGAAGTCTTTTATACCATGTTTGATGGTCAGGAAGCGGTTGAAATTAAAGTGTATCAAGGTGAACAGCCCAATGCAGTCGATAATGTGCTTATCAATAAATATATGTTCAGACTTTCAAACAATACACCCGCCGGAAGTCCAATTGTATTGCACTATGATTTGGATATCAATGGCATACTGAAACTTGAAGCAACTGAAAAGAAAAGCGGGCGAAAAATTAATGCGGTTATTGAAAATGCCTTTGCTTCATTTTCTGAAGAAGAAATTTCAAAGTCAAAAATGAAAATTAATGATGTTTGGGATTCCACTCAGTCAATCAGTGAAGATGCGGAAGAAACATCTGTTTCTTCAGCCACATTTGAATCAATGCCGCAAGACATGAAAGATATTATTCGCAAGGCACAGAGTAAGCTTGAAGATGCTGCGAAAGAAGATCGTGACGATATGGTTGATCTTATTGAGGATTTACAGGATGCCATTCAACAAAATGACATGAAAAAAGCACAGACATGTAAAGAAGAACTTGAAGAAATTTTGTTTTATATTGGTGAAGAATAATGAAACGATGTCCAGCTTGTAATGCACGTTACCGCGGCAAAGATGAATGCCATCGATGCGGAATGAAAATAGCGCCCCTTTTAGAGATAAAAACTCGGGCGCACAACCATTTCAAACAGGCAATTCAATCGTATTGTGTACACGACTATGAGCGCATGTATACGCATGCAAGGCGCGCGAATGCATTGTATCAAACAAAAGAAACCATGCAAGTTTTAGCCTGTGCCGCAATAATGGTAAAACGTTTTCAAGAGGCAACAAAAATGTGGCGGCAATATTGTAATTGCCAGCCATTCTGTTCCAGATAAAACTGGAATAACAATTTAAACTGGAGGTTTTTATGAGTAAAGATTTATATCCATCATTACCAATTTACATTGTCGATGATGATGCAGTTTCTCGAGAGGCTCATCAGGGAATTCTGGAACATCGTGGAATGAACCATATTATGTTCTCGGATAATACTGATGAGGTCTTATCAAAACTGGAAAACCAAAAAGTCAGTGTGATACTGCTTGATCTGATGTTTCCTGACTGTGACAAAAATGGCGAAGATTTGTTACCCGACATTCTTCAGCGATATCCGGATGTACCTGTTGTAATCATTACAGAAACCGATGCGGTTGAAACTGCGGTTCGATGCATGAAATCAAATGCATATGATTACCTTGTCAAACCTGTTGATGCGAAGCGACTGATTACTACAGTCGAGCTGGCCCTCGAATTTGGCGATATTCAAAATGAAAATATGACATTGCAAAAACAATTACTCAGCGGGCAATTACAGCATCCAGAAGCTTTTGCTGGTATTGTATCCTCAAATAATGAAATGCTGTCCATTTTTCGATATGTAGAAGCAGTGTCAACATCCAATCAGCCATTGTTAGTAACTGGCGAAACAGGTGTTGGAAAAGAGTTAATCGCCAGTGCTGTGCATAAATGCAGCAATCGCAAAGGCGAGTTCATATCTTTCAGTGCCGCGGGCCTGGATGATGAAACCTTCTGTGATCGTTTATTTGGTCATGTAAGAGGGGGGATTGATGGCGCAACTGAGGATCAAATGGGGATTGCTCAAAAGGCCAATGAAGGCACACTGTTTCTTGATGAGATTGGTGAATTAAGCTACGATACTCAAAAGCGTTTATTACAATTTATTCAAGAGCGCGAATATTATCCATTGGGCTCTACAAAACCCAAACGAACCAGTGCAAAAATTGTAGCTGCAACCAATAAAGATCTCAAACATCTGGTGGATCAAGGAAAATACAGAGCAGACTTATATTATCGACTCTGTGCACATCATATCAATATCCCACCATTACGAGATCGCATGGAAGACCTTCAAATTCTGTTAGAATACTTCATCGATACGGCTGCCAGAGATATGAACAAACGATTCCGCGTACCCAGTAAAAAAATCCTGGCGTGTTTATCTGAATATGAATTTCCTGGAAATGTTCGAGAATTGAGAGCAATGATATATGATGCAGTTGTCAGTCAAAAACGTGGTGACTGGTTGGATACCAAATTCTTTGAAAAATATGTCAACAGTAATCAACCCAATGGTGTTCAAATCAGAAAATACCAGAGTTCAGATTCTGCTGCCTTTGTGTCAGCATTGCATCGATTGCCATTAATGAGAACCTTGCAAGATACGCTCATAGAGGAAGCTTTAAAACGTTCCAATGGAAACCAGACCATTGCTGCCAATATGATTGGTGTATGTCGTCAAACAATCATTCGTTATCTGAAAAAATAAGTTGATTTCAACAAAGGGCGAATTATATGTTCGCCCTATTTACTATGGAATGAATAACTTCCCCATTATTGATACCTGATCCAGGTTCAAAAACACAATAAAACAACCGCCACACTTCAGTAATTCTCACCCTTCTGGAGAAAATTATGTATCAAAAAGAACTGATTCTCAATGCACATCACTTTTCAATCCATGATAGATCCCAAATATCCTATGGCTGGACGGGAAGAATTGCCCGCATTGATCTGACCCAAAAAAATGTTCAACTGGAATGCCCTCCTGTGTCGTTGTACGAGAAATGGATTGGCGGACGCGGCCTGGCAGGTTATTATTTAAGGCCATTTGTTACCTGTGATTGGGATCACCCACAAATGCCGCTATGCCTGTTTACAGGTCCTTTAACTGCCACTTCTGCCCCAACGTCTGGAAGATTAACAATCATGTCCCGCTCCCCTCTTACTGGAACGATTGGGGATAGTTCTGTGGGGGGACGTTTTGCCAGACAATTGAAACGCGCTGGATTTGATGGTCTTGTGATAACTGGCAAATCAGATGATCTGTGTGGTATAGAAATTTCCGATCAAGCGATCACGATTGTTACATCCAGATCGATGGCGGGATGGACAACCACTCGGGTTTACGATCATTTAAAGCACAAGGGGGCTGTTGCCTGTATCGGGCCGGCGGCTGAAAATCATGTACGTTTTGCCTGTGTTATGGTTGATCGTCATCATGCTGCCGGTCGAAATGGCCTGGGGCTGATTTTTTCAAGCAAGAATATTAAATACATTACTGTAAATGGTTCCAAACGCACAAACATTTATGACCCTCAAGGATTAAAAAAAGCGCGTCAGGATGCGCTTCGACTGACAGCAGCCTCACCAATTATTTCTGGCGAGCAAGGATTAATGTATTTTGGGACAGGCGCATTGTTTGATCTGATTCATGTTCGAAGAATGATGCCAACGTATAATTTTAAAAAAACTTTTTTTGATAAAGCACCCGGCATGAATGCCTATGCGTATCATCAACATTATCATTCTGAGCAGGTGGGATGTAAAGGATGTCATATTTTATGCAAACGAAAACAAAAAAGGACCTCAAATGTTTTACCTGAATTTGAAACCATGTCGCATTTCAGTGCATTAAATGAAAACCAGGATATTCATGTGGTTTTTGAAGCCAACCGATTATGCAATGAATATGGCATGGATACAATCTCATCTGCTGCCACAATTTCAGCTTTTGCAGAAAGCAATAACCAGCATTTGACCAGTGACCAGATGCTTCAATTATTACATGATATTGCCTTCAGAAAAAATGAGGGTGCATTATTGGCTGAAGGGTCGCAGGTATATTGTCAGTCAAAACATGTGAATTTGTCCATGTCTGTTAAATCACAGGAACTGCCAGCGTATGATCCGCGCGGCGCATATGGAATGGCTCTGGCCTATGCAACATCAACCCGAGGTGGATGTCACCTTCGCGCCTATCCCATCAGCCATGAAATCTTACGAAAACCATCTGCAACAGACCGATTCTCCTGGAGCGGAAAAGCGCGAATGATAAAACTTTCAGAGGATGCATTTGCTTGTGTTGATTCATTGATTGCCTGTAAATTTGTATTCCTGGCTGCCAGCCTTGAAGAGTATGCACAGATTTTTTCATCGGTGACAGGGATTCAATCGAACACGAATATGCTTCAAAAAATTGGAGAACGAATTGTGTACCACGAACGTATTATGAATGCTTTGAATGGATTTGATGCAAAAGATGATGACCTTCCAGAACGTTTTTTTAATGACCAGGGAACAGGTGGACATGGGATTCATATTCCTCCAATTCATCGTTCTGATTTTTTAAAAACCCGACAAAAATATTATCGTATTCGTGGATTGTCTGAAAATGGACTGCCTACAGCAGAAAAAACCACTGAATTAAAAATTGATTGATCGATGGACATATTGTTGTTAAGTAAGCGATCATAAATTTTCGGGGGATATACAAGTTTGCATCCGAAGGTCGAACCTGATATGTTCCCTCAAACAAAAACCGAAACCAAACCTATGAGCAAAACCAATGTGGCAAACCTTGTGTTTGCCCTTCGCACAAAAACCGAACTCAAACCTATGACCGAAATAAAGCGTATTGGTTTCGGCAGAGCCGGATCTGCGGGAATACATATGCCCATAATTTAAAGGAGGAAAAATGGCAATGTCATATTGGCCAGATGATTATATTGCAAAAAAAAAATCTGCTGAAGAAGCCATCAAAATGATTCCATCTGGCAGAAGAATTTTTATTGGTTCATCCTGTGGCGAACCGCAGTATCTGGTAAAAACACTGGTGGAAAATGTAAACCAATTTTCAGATCTTGAAATTGTTCGACTTTTAAGCCTGGAAACATCCCCGATATCTGAGGCTGCAAAGGAGGATCAAGGGCATCATTTCAATATTCGAAATATCTATCAGGGATCAGCTGAAACACGCAGTTTAAAGTATCTTAAACCTTTTATTACCCCCATGAATTTATCTGCTGTTCCGGATTTATTTAAAAAAGGCCAGCTTCCCATCCACGCAGCTCTTGTTCAGGTAACACCTCCGGATGATTTTGGATGGATGAGTCTTGGGATTTCTGTTGATGTCTGTCTGTCGGCGGTATATGCGGCCAATCTTGTGATTGCGCAGGTCAACGACAATATGCCAAGAATCATGGGGCATAGTTTTATACACGTAAATGATGTGGATATTATTGTAGAAAAAGAAGAACCTTTGCTGACAGTGGGCAATGTTCCAGAAATTAATGCTGCTTATACAATGGCAAAGATCGTGACACCTTTTATCGATGATGGTTCAACATTACAACTGGGATTGGGTGCCTCACCACAATCCATTCTGGTTGCATTGGCACATAAAAATGATTTGGGCATTCACACCCAATTTGTTTTTGATGGTATCATGGATCTGGTGGCATTGGGTGCAGTTAACAATCGAAAAAAAGGGCTCAATGAAGGAAAAATTGTTGCCAGTAATGCCATTGGTTCTACATATTTTTATGAATACCTGCATAACAATCCTTCAATTGAATTTCATCCATCTGACTATGTGAATAATCCAGCAATAATTGCGCAACATAACAAAATGGTTGCGATTAATATGGCCCGAGAAATGGATTTAACCGGTCAGGTTGCTGCTGATGCCTTTGCTTTGAACCATTTTTCAGGTGTAACCGGAATGCTTGACTTCATGCGCGGGGCAGCCATGTCTCGCAATGGAAAAGCGATTATATTAATACCATCAACCCGACAGAATGGTGAAGCCAGTCGTATTGTTCCGCGTCTGGAAAGTTCTTCAGTTGTGGTCCCTCGTGCCGATGTTTTTTATGTTGTCAGTGAGTTTGGTGCGGTGAACTTACATGGTAAAAATCTTGAAGATCGGGCCATTGCAATGATCAGCCTGGCACATCCTGATTATCGAGATGAACTTTTCCAACACGCAGTAGATCTCGGCTATATTACAAAGAATCGCTCCTTTAATGAAGCATCCATTGGTGTTTATCCGGTTCATATGGAAGAAACAGTTATGATCGATAATCAGGAAATCCGGTTTCGTCCGGCCAAACCTGTTGATGACCGACGCATTCAGGAACATTTTTATGACCTGGACAAAGAAAGTGTCGTGGCCCGATTTTTTCATCAAAAAACCAGTTTTTTTCGGGGTGATGTTGAAAATATGTTTCAGGTTGACTATATTAAAGATATGAGTATTGTAGCCATTACAGGTGATTTTGGCTTTGGCAAAATCATTGGTGTTGGCATGTATGCCCTGGAGCAGACCCGAAATATTGCTGAGATTGCCTTTTCTGTATCGAAAGAATTTCAAGGCAAAGGTATCGCAAGCATTCTTCTTCTCAAATTGGTCGAAGCTGCCCGAGAAAATGGGATCTCTGGTTTAATTGCTTACACCGCTCCGACCAATAAAGGCATGATTAAATTATTTAAAAAAATCCCATATCAAGTGACGACATCCTTTGATGATGATATGTTAATGCTTGAATGCTATTTTGAAGCAGCCAATACGTAAAATTTTTGATTTTTAATGCAATCTTTTTGCACTAAAAATTTAACAAAAAAAAAGGAAATAAAATGCAAGAAACTGCAACCTTGACAATTGGTGATCAAAAAATAGAATTACCGATCATTATTGGCAGTGAGGGTGAACGCGCAATTGATATACGATCACTACGAAAAGAAACCGGTTTGATTACAATGGACCCAGGACTTGCCAATACAGGTATCTGTAAAAGTGAAATCACATTTATGGATGGCGAAAATGGAATTTTGCGATATCGCGGCATTCCTGTTGAAGAATTGGCCCAACATTCAACCTTTGCTGAAACAGCCTATCTATTGGTTAATGGTGCATTGCCAACAAAAGAACAATTCAAGGAGTTTAGTGCGTTATTGACTGAACAATCATTGGTTCACGAGGATCTCAAAGCGTTTTATGGCCATTTTCCAACACGCTCTCATCCAATGGGCATTCTGTCATCTATGGTAAATGCCTTGCGAAGTTTTTATAAAGATTTGAAAATTGATAATGAGGAGGCCATCAATATTACTCTGGCACGATTGATGTCTAAAGTGCGAACAATGGCAGTCATGTCATATAAAATATCACGTGGACATTTAGTGACTTATCCAAAACCAGAGTTTTGTTATTGTACAAATTTTTTATATTTACTATACCACAGTCCGGTGCGTAAATTTGAGATCAATCCGCTTCTTGTCAAAGCATTGAATGTTTTTTGGATACTTCATGCAGATCACGAACAGAATTGCTCAACATCGGCAGTCCGGCTTGTAGGAAGTGGACGCGTCAATCTATATGCTGCAATATCTGCTGGGATTTCTGCTTTATGGGGACCACTTCATGGGGGAGCCAATCAGGCAGTAATTGAAATGCTTTGTCAAATTCAAGCCAATGGTGGAAATATAAAACCTTTTATTAAACGTGCAAAAGATCGCAATGATCCTTTTCGATTAATGGGGTTTGGGCATCGGGTTTATAAAACCTATGATCCAAGAGCCAAAATTATCAAAAAAATATGTCATGAATTATTGGAAAATTTGGAAATTCAAGATCCTTTACTTGATATTGCCATTCAACTGGAGGAAGCAGTTTCCAAAGATCCATATTTTGTTGATCACAATCTGTATCCCAATGTTGATTTTTATTCGGGCATTGTCTTAAGAGCCATGAAAATTCCAACAAATATGTTTACTGTCATGTTTGCTTTGGGAAGAATGCCGGGATGGGTTGCACAATGGAAAGAAGATGCCGACAATCCAAATTGGAAATTATACCGCCCGAGACAAATCTATGTTGGATCCAAGAAACATCATTATGTTCCCATTGATGAGCGGTAATTTAACATGCAATATAAAATATTACACAATCACATTTATCATTGGGATGGTTTTGGGGGATTATTGAAATTGGCCTCTGGCAATTGTATGTTGCGCGTGGTAAAATTCTATAATTCCGACATTTCTTTTATGATGCCCTATATTGTCATTACTGAGGATATTCCTGCTGATGATCCCCTTAAGACAAATAATAAACTCAGCATTCGCAGTTGTTGCGCACATATTGCTACGTGTGTGACACAACAATTTTCAATTGATCCCAAACGAATGTTCTTCTTGGAGTATTACAAAGAATCAGTATATGGGGAACATCAAGAAAAATGCATTCCAGAACAATATGATGTTGTCAGCTTTGTTTGGGAAGCCAATAAAGCGTTTCATCCCACATTTAGAACATTAAAATCGCCTGTTTTGGATCAGGTGAAAACAATTCATCATGAATTGAAAAACAGTGAGGAGATATAAACCCATTATGAGTATAAATATTGTTGATAAAATAGACAGATTGGTTCCTGTCCGGAATATTTTGGTCAGTGTATCTGACAAAAGCGGATTGGATCAGTTTATACCTGAATTAATCAAGATTCTTCCAGATATAAAAATTATATCTACAGGAGGGACGTATCAAAGAATAAAGGACATTTTGCAATCAGAGCAACATCTCGTAATGATTTCAAATTATACCGGTCAACCTGAAACACAGGGTGGACTTGTCAAAACATTGGATTTTAAAATCTATCTTGGGCTGCTCACTGAAACATACAATGATGCGCATCAAAAGGATATGGAACGTACCCAGGCATCTCCCATTGATATGGTGGTTGTCAATCTTTATCCATTCAAGGAAACCATCGCAAAAAAAGATGTCACCATTGAGCAGGCGCGTGGCAATATTGATATTGGTGGACCATGCATGATCCGGGCATCAGCAAAAAATTTTTTGCGTGTGGCATCAGTGGTTGATCCATCAGATTATGGAGAAATTATCCAGGATATTCAAAAAAACAATGGCTGTACCTCACTTGAAACACGTTTCAAGCTGGCGCAAAAAGCTTTTGGACATACCCATGAATATGATGCCAATATTCATAAATATTTAAATGAACAAATGTTTGAAAGTGTTTCTGCTTGCTATTCTTAAAAAGTAAATGCAGGGCGAACCTCATGTTCGCCCTTCATTTAAAATTGTTTTCGAACATTTGAAATGTCTTCAATCAATGAGGAAGAAGCCCTTTCCAGATTTTGAAGTGACTTAACTGCTTCCATGCGGTCTGCTTTACCTTTTCCAACAAGTGTGACCATTTCTGATAAATCAGTGGTCATCACCTGAAAGCGATCCATCATATTTTCATACAATTCCTGAGTCGCATAATGAACAAGCTTGAACAGATACTGAAATTTCAAATTTTCTTGAACATCTTTGAAATGGTCATGAATCGAACGTAAAATTTCGCGTTTCATGGGGCGAATACTTTTTTTAAGGGCTTTAATCTTATATTCTTTGTTTTCCGCGGATTTTTTGAATATTTTTTTTACCCATCGAACAATTCCCATGGCACCCAGATTAAAAATGGCTTCAGTACGTATTCGGGCGCTATAGTTCATGGATGTCAACAATGAAGGGATTTGTAAGTTATTGTTTGTTTTAATGGACTCCATATCAACAGGTTCCATTTTCATCAAGGGTTCATCATTAATCATGATGCCAAATTCTTTTACTGCAAAGCCATAATTCTTAATTGCATCCTGTACCATGACATCATAAGATTTGCTGATACGATTCAAAAAGGTCCTGATTTTTTTTTCTTCATCAACAACAAAACGATGCATTTCCGGATTAATTTGCTCGGTCATGAAAATATCCAAAAAATTTTTAAAATCCTGAAAAGCCGCATACAAGGCTTTTGAAAAAACGCCTCCATTCAATTGGGAATCATACTTTTTTGGATCCAGTGCATATTGTTGAATATAGTTTCGGATATCATTCATAAGTTGACCATGTTTACGATCAAAAAAATGGTCCACATCATTGGCCAATTCCTGTCGTGTTGTCTGCATTGCTCCATCAAGCGTTTCTTTAACCATCTTTCTGATCTGTTCCATATTGTGTTGTTGTTCCTGAATCTTGTGAATAATTCGCTCCGCCTCAGTGCGATCTTTTTTTAAGATATCTTGATGAATACGTGTTAAATCATAAAGACCATGTGCAATAATTGCCTGACGTTCAATATTGCTTTTTAGCAATAATGTAAAGCGTTGATGGGTCAATCGATCATCTAATAATTGATTGAACTTTTGGGTTTGAGATTGAGACAAACGATACAAATCTTTATCAGATTGCCATTGTTTAAGGCGCTGCCGGTCTCTTGATGACAATTTTTTGCGGGTATCTTCAAACAAATTCAGTAAGGCAGAAAAATAAAAAATTTCAGGTTGTCCGCTCATAATTGAAACATCATCTGTAATTTTATCAATGATCCGCTTCAGATCATCAACATGTTCATGCTCAGACAAATCACAATTGATAACAAACAGAACATGGTCCATAATTCCCATTTTCTGGATAATTGATAAAAATCGGATGTCCGCCTGACGAATACCTGTGCGACTGCTGATTACATAAAGCAATAAATGGGCTTTATGTAAATAATCTTGAATCATGGCAATGTGCATGGGATTTGGAGAGTCACTGCCCTGACAATCGGCAAATTCGATGTTTCCTGTGGATGTGTCATCAGCAATCAACTGAATTTCAATGTCTTTGACATATACTGCAAGGCTTTGATTTCCAACAAACTGTTGATGTTCTAAAAATGTACTGTCTTCAAAAGTATGTGTACTTGAATAATCGGAAAGCATGGGGGATATATGTTCATAGCCTTTTAGATATGATTCTAAAAGCAAGGAATTCTGACTTCGTGAATCATGTTCAATACGTTTATCATCTTCCAAATGTTTTAATGCCAGATGAAGCGTCTCCCGATCTTGAGCATTTTGAATGTCAAACAGGCCATCATTAGAATGCCACACTACATCTGGAAAAAGAACAAGGGCCTGTCTGATTTCTGAATTAATCTCATGAATGGCTTTCATGATTAACGTGGCTTTTAAATGGGCTCCTGTACGAATGCGCGTAACAATTGATGTGACCACACCTGCACCGCGTTTTAAAAAATCACCATGAAATAAAGAATTGGTAAACGTACTTTTTCCAGATTTAATCGCACCTATAACAGCAACACGAACCAGCTCCTCCGAAAGTTGACGTTCAATACCGATCAAGGTTCTTTCCCATTGCTTAAATCGCAACTCGGACATGCTTGGAATGGCTTTTGTTTTTTTGACAAGCGCAAACAATGTCTGATTGATTTCAGTCAGACGCATTTTGAATTGATGATAATTTGTATCCATATTTTTTATTATTTTTTTAAAAGTGTATTCCAATTACCGGAGCAATCGATTCATCTCATTTTTTGAACCAGAATTCTGGTTCAAAATAATAAACATTGACAAAACTATTTAAATTATAGAATTATATATTTATTTGTCAATAATATTCGTTCGTATTGTATCATTAGAATCATTTCAATTCGTAAACTGAAGTCTAACTATAGGGTGCATTTCAAAAAAGGGGGCATTTTTTAGCCCTTATATTGCCAAAGTATATTTTAATATTATTCAAAAAAGGAGGTCGTGTAGAGACTAAGGAATGCTCGAAAAATAAATTCCTCATTTACTTATGTGCCAAGAACGTGTAGGGGCGAACCTTGTGTTCGCCCATCGTACATAGGAACGAAAGCGTTATTAGTTCGAGGGCGAACACAAGG
>Ga0272440_1000104_pt1 | contig 67936 bp, 38 predicted proteins | sample SSMMMBAug17_FD_192440 | JGI IMG/M metagenome (GOLD analysis project Ga0272440, IMG submission 192440) | Marine sediment archaeal communities from Little Sippewissett salt marsh, Falmouth, MA, United States - SSM-MMB-Aug17 | ecosystem: Environmental > Aquatic > Marine > Wetlands > Sediment ... | reverse complement strand
GGCGAACCTTATGTTCGCCCTCGAACAATTGTTCGCAAACGTTTTTAGTTCGAGGGCGAACATAAGGTTCGCCCCTACATTGGGTTCACCGTAACGTTCCCATTTGGCCGAAACGATGATCAAGGCCGAGTTTTCCTTATTCATTGGCAACAATATTTGCAGGCACTATTTTACTTTCAATGGCTGCAATTTCCGGATTGATTTTCCAGGTGAATAAGGGTGAAAATAAATAAAACAAATGAACGCCTAAATTGAAATGCCCAAAATAAGGCGTAAAAACAGAAATGCCATTTAACAAAAACATAATTCGAGTAAACAATGGATGGCGTCCCCCAAAGCGTCCCACATGAATATAATGAATGGAATAAGCGTTCATTAATATCGGAACGATCAAAATCAATCCAAAGCTAAAATATCCCCAAAACAGTGCAGCATCGTTATGGCCATGATTCTGCGCATACTGAAACATGATTAAAGGTGCTGTGAGTAATAATGCGGCTGCGGGAGTTGGTAATCCCTTAAAAAATCCAGGAATGGGATGGCGATCTAATGTAAAGTAGATTAAGCGAATAATTCCTAAAATAGCATAAATAACAGCAAACCATCCATATGGTAAGGCTTGAATGGTCGTGATGGTACAAGAATCAAACAGGCAATAGAATATGATTGCCGGCGCTATGCAAAAACTGACCGCATCAGCAATATCATCCAGAATTCCACCCAATGTCGGTGTTCTACTGTCTCGGTTATCAATGGGCGGCTCTGTTACACCAAGTCTTCGGGCAACAGCGCCATCAAGCCGATCAAAGATCGCTGCACCAATTAAAATCATATAGGCTTCACGTATTCGCCCTCCATAGGCAAAAAATATGGATAGAATCCCCATCATTGCATTCATCATGGTCAAAGCATTGGGAAAAACAGATAAAATTCGCCATCTTAAATATTCATCATCCATACAAATATCATCCAGGCAGTCACTGCCATATCGCCGACAATAGGCTGCAATCGATCCCAGATTAATGACAAAAAAGGTAATTTCAATAAAATATAGCAAGCGTAATGGGATATTGCTTAGCCAGGAAATCCAGAAATATATGGATGATGGCGGTCCTTCTAAGGTATAAAAGGCATGCGCATATAGGATGGCTGCAACAGGCGCTGCAAACAAGGTTCGCAATCGGTTAATATCGGATAATTCTTCTTCTGCGCCTTTTTTCATGGCAAAGCTTTTCATAAAATGTGCAAAATTTTCGCGCAGCAAAACTGTCACGCAAAGTATCAACACAAAAACAACGTGAAGTAATTCTGCATGACTATTTGTATGTGATACAAAATGAAATCGCCACATCATGCCAACAGAAATGACTGGAAAATTGATTGCAAAGACAATTTTATTCATCATTCGTTCAGCAATATGGGTCAGCTTATAGTGAGGCGCAAACCGGGCCGCAAACCATCCATCGACAAGGTCGATGACAACTGATAAAAACAATGATGTGACACCCAGAATGTAATAAATCGGGTTCATGGTCAATATTGTTGCAATCGCCAAAACCATACCCAGAAAGGCAAGTGGCGGGCGTCCGAAAATTAATATAGCTGTAATTGTTCGAGGAATTCTATGTTGCATGGAAAAAACCTTATGATGTTACTTTTTATCCTAAACTTCCAGAATCAATGGAATAATCAATGGCCGACGCTTAATCACAAATTTAAAATATTGCCGAAGATTTTTTTTGACTTCTTCCCGAATATGGGCCACACGTTCTTGAGTTTCAAGAGGTGTTTCTTCAATTGCTTCTAGTATGACACACTTGGCATCTTCAAGTAAATGACCTTTTTCAGAATGGAATAAAAAACCTCGTGAATCAATTTCTGGGCCATAAACAACGATACCGGTTTCTTCATCAAAAATAATTGTGACCACAACAAATCCATCAATGGATAGTGCTTTTCGTTCTCTTAATATGCTTTTTCCAACATCCCCGACACCTTTACCATCAACCATGATCCGATCTGTTTCAATTTTTTCAATTATTCGCCCCTGGTCTTTGTTAAAGCCAATAATAGTACCATTTTCAGCCAATAGAATATTTTTTGAAGGAATTCCTGTTGATTCAGCTAATCTTGCGTGATGGATCAAATGTCGATATTCACCATGAATGGGAATAAAATATTTGGGTCGGGTCAGTTGAATCATCATTTTAAGTTCTTCTTTAAATGCATGACCTGAAACATGAATGTCAGATATCTTTTCATAGATGACATCCGCGCCGCGCTTGTACAAATTGTTAATAATTTTGGCAATAGCGCGTTCATTTCCTGGAATGAATTTTGAGGACAAGATAACGCGATCATCTTGCTTGATATGAATATGCTTGTGCATGCCAGAGGCAATTCGTGCCAATGCCGACATTGGTTCGCCCTGGCTGCCTGTTGTAATAATAATGACTTCATGATCTGGATATTCGTTTATTTCATTAATTGAAATTTGCATGTCTTCAGGAATTTTCATGTATCCCAGATCCTGTGCAAGTCCAACACCTATTTCCATGCTCTTGCCATTGATAACAACCTTACTATCTCTTTTTTTAGCAATCTCTATCACTTGCTGGATTCGGGCTATATTTGAAGCAAACACTGCCACAATGACCCGACCATTGCTATTTAAAATGATATCTTCCAGCCGATCACGAATTGTTTTTTCAGGAATGGTGTACCCTTCTTTTTCAACATTAGTAGAATCAGACATCAGTGCCAGAACACCTTTTTCACCATAAAGAGCAAAGGCATTCATATCAGTCAGGCCGCCTTCGATCGTTGTCGGGGTAAGCTTGAAATCTCCGGAATGGATAATGCATCCAACTGGTGTTTGAATCGCCAATCCAACACAATCGACAACGCTGTGGCTTACGCGAATAAAATCCAGCTCAAATGGGCCAATCGTTTGTTTTTGTCGTGGAATAATTTCGTGATATGTGGGACGATGAATCAGGTCATGCTCTTCAAGTTTATAGCGAATCAAGCCTAAGGTGAATGACGTGCCATAAATTGGCGCATTGATGTATTTCAAAACATATGGAAGCGCGCCAATATGGTCTTCGTGTCCATGTGTCAGGATAATTGCAGCGACTTGCTCAGCATGATCTTGAATATATGAAAAATCAGGAATGACAATATCAATGCCTAACATATAGTCTTCAGGAAACATCAATCCAGTGTCAATGACGATCATGGTCTTTTCATACTGAATGACCATCATGTTTAAACCAATCTCACCCAATCCGCCCAATGGAATTATTTTTAGTGGAAAAGTATTCATCATAATTATTATTTCCATGAAGATATAGCTAGGAAACCTCTAATAATAACATACTCATTTTTCTTGATCGTCCAATAAAAGAAGGTCGTGTAGAGACGTAGCATGCGACGTCTCTACAGTAAAATTCCCTCAAAACGAACAATATCAATAAATGAGGATCTTATTTTCAGAGCTTTCCTAAGTTTAAGACATTACACCAACAATTTCAAAAATTCGGTCTGTAAATGATATCAAGTAAGGAATTTGTTCTTCATTGGCATATTTGATACAATCACATCTAACACGATTTTTCGTTCGTATTAAAAATTCGCATGTGAGACAAGATTCTTCCAGCTCAATCACAAAGTATAATGGATGACATGGTCCATGTTTTGCCTGTTCTTTATCATATAAGTGTTCTGGAAGTGGGATCCAATAAACAGTGCCAAGATCAGCAGGGCCAAAGTTTTGATCCATGTATTCCTTGATTTTGGGATAATCATCCAATCGAATTTCATCTATTTGATATTGTTTCATTTGATTCTAATGCCAATAGTTTTTGTTTTAATTCTGGACCGCCCCCAAAGCATCCAATTGTGCCATCAGATCGAATGACTCGATGACATGGAATGAGTATTGGAAAGGGGTTCCGTGCCATGCAAGAACCGACAAATCGTGCTGCTTTGGGCCGATCTATTTTTTGTGCAAGCTCTCCATATGAGCATACATCACCATAAGGAATTTGAGCTGTTTGCTGAAGCGTTTTTATTTGTAATGGCGTCAGATTTTGCCATGAAAGCCATTTCAGGTGTGGATCTATGGGGCTCCCTAAAAAATACTGTTTTAATTGATCTATCAGCATATCAATTTGGGGATGATCTTTTTGCACCAACTTTATAAAGTCTTTTTGCATGTCTTTTATCAATTCGTTATCAGATTTTCGGGGTAAATACAGTTTCAATATTTGAAATGGATTACAGGTGTACACAATGGCAACAGTCCCAAAACCAGTTTGGATTTTGACATGGTGAAAGCGCATTGTCAATCTCCTATCCAGGGCGTCTGATAATCATCTTCTTGTTGTTTTCTTGATTCCAAAGCCAATTCTTTGACTTTTTGAATATCTTCATCTGTGTATACGCCATTGACACCGGAAATTGCTGCTAGTTTCATGCCATGCTTGAGCCCCATCTTGTAAATTTCTTTGACTTTTTGCCATTCAATATCCCGACCAATCGTAAATATTTCAAACCGCCCTTCCAATGCCAGAACAATGGTTTCTGCCAAACAGGCATAGGCAACATTTGGGGGTAAACCAATGTTGTTCATTTCGACATTGCCAGGCAGCAAGATTTCGCCGGATTCAATCACAAGAACATCTGGACGTTTTTTGACATCTTCTGGAGACAAATCTAATGGACGCGCAACATCGGTAATGACGCATCCGGGTTTAACGCGAGTAATGTCTAGTACAGTTTTTCCGGCGCCTGATGTTGCAGTCACAATAACATCCATATCAGCCAGATATTTATTGGCCTGAGTGGTTACATGGATGTCCACATCAGGAGATTCCTGCAAAATAGACTGTTTTAGCGCTAGAAGTTTTGCCATATTTCGTCCAGCCATATGAACATTGTCAAAAGCCAGTGCGAGCAACCGGCAGCAGACTGATCCAATGGCACCTGTTGCGCCCATTACCATCGTTTTGGCTTTCAATTTTTTACCTTTTTCAACTTCAATGAGCCCCATGCGACGAACAGCATCTGCAGCCGCCCACAATGCACCAGATGCGCTATAACTGTTCCCTGTCGTGATCGGTATTTCAGCAAGACGCGCTACAGTGGCTCCGGCATCACCCACAACTTTTGTGAATGCACCCAATCCCATAATCTGTGCCCCCAGACGTTTCGCCATTTTGGCAGCCATAAGTAATCTGCGATAGGTAAATTCTGGTTTATGGGATAACATTTCTTTGGGCGTCCCACCTACTGTTATCAGCCATCCTTCAGCTTCAACCCCCTGGGGCGATTTAATACCAGTTATTTTGGAATAGATAAAAGGTGGTGCATAAGCCATTACGCGTTCCAAAGCATCAAGGAATCTGGGTGTTGTGCGTCCGGTTATAAAGTCAATCAGCTTGAGATTTTTAAAGTATTCTTGGGACAAAGGATGGATGACAAATGCAAAGCGATTGATGCGCTTGGTTTTTCCTGATGGATATATGACGCGGGGATCCATTTGCTGTTCACTGATAATTTCAAGCAGGTCATCAGTTGTTACCTGTTCGGTTTGTTTGTTCAATGCCGCATAGATAATTGCTTCCAGGACATTAACATCCACCACATTTTCCAATACTTTTGGTGTGGTGTCGATAATGACATCAACACCACGTTCATGTAAAAATGAAACGCGATCATCATATGCAGTGGATGTAATCACAATCTTTCCACCCAATTCTTCAAGAGAACAATCTGCTAAATAGTTGTAAAAATCATAATAAGGTACAACGATAACAGTGGCTTTTTGCATGGCTTTTTTTAAGATATATTTATTCCATTCACGCAAGGGAATCATCGATGATGCGATTGTTTTGCTGGGAACCCAATTCAAAATATCATGTATTCCACTGTGATATTTTTCCATATCTTGCATTGATTGAATAAAACGCGGTATGCCATGTTGAATCACCGGATCAGCGAAAGAGAGGTTATCAGTGTATTCGGACATTACGCGTGCAAGAAAAATATTGCTCATCCCACTTAAAAATAAAACACGCGCATTATTAAAATAGTTACCAAACTTAAACTGAAGATGTCGGATCGCCCATTCTTCAGACACTTTACGCATGGCATCTCCTGCAGTGACAGGAATTCGAAATGCACGTGTAATTTTGTTCAAAATGTCCGCATCTTTAGCGCTTTTTGGATTGGAACATGGAAACCGAATCTCCCCCAATCCAATGGCATCAGCTTTGGTCTCAAGTTCAAGCATTTTGGATGCTGCCTGCTCAGCATCGCCATCAAAACCCAAACGACGAACCCGAAAATCCTGACCTAAAAAATAGGTATCAAAAGAATAATCGTTCGTTTTCTCTCCTAGACTAATACTGATAATTTCTTTCATTTTTTCTCCAGTTAATTAAGTTTGTTCAAGTTTTTATTTCTTTAATCGCATTTGCAGGGCAGTCATTTGCTGCCTCACAAAACCATGAGTATTCTTCATTCGTTTTTGGCTGACAGATAACGTTACTCAACAGCGTGTTTTCATCCAGCTGAAAAAAAGCGGGCATCAGTTCTGTACAAAGCATGCACCCCATACAATTATCATTAACTTGAAACGTTGGGTGATTATTTGCCATTCAGCACCTGACGAATCGTACGCGCTAATTCTTTTTTCAAAATTGGCTTGGTCAGTGTTGCCCTCACACCGGGTTTATCAGACAGCTCTGTCTCCTGCTCACTATAACCAGTACAAATAATTACCGGTATGTCGGGTCGAATTTGTGTCAATTCAAGAGCGAGTTTATCACCAGACATTTGTGGCATGGATAAATCGGTTATGATCAAATCAAATGAATCCGGTGATTCTTCAAAATACGTTTTGGCATCCATACTGTTTAAGCAGGCGCTAACTGAATAACCCAATCGATTCAGCATTTTTGTTTCAATTTCTAAAATTGATTCTTCATCATCTACTAATAATATACGTTCTGATCCTTTAGAAATGGTCATTTTATTGTTTTTTTCTTTGGAATCAGTTTCAGCTTGAAGCAAGGGTAAGAGAATATCAAAACAGGTGCCTTTGCCTATTGTGCTTTTTAAAGAAATACCGCCTTTGAAACGCTTGACAATACCCAGCACCATGGAAAGTCCGAGGCCAGTCCCTTTCCCTTTTTCTTTTGTTGTAAAATAAGGATCAAAAATACGTTCTTGTGTTTCAGCATCAATGCCATGGCCATTGTCTGCGATTGATAGAACAAGGTATTCTCCTGATGCTAAATGTTCACCATTCCATTGCAAAAATTCATCAACATATTTTTTGTAAAGAGAAATTGAAATAACGCCATTGTTATTATCTATGGCGTGATAGGCATTGGTGCATAAATTCATGATGATTTGCTGTAATTGCGTCGGATCACCCATTACCTTATGCCCCTTTGTTTCAATATTAACTTTAATTTCAATCATTTTTGGAATGGTGGCTCGTAAAAGCGGAATTGTTTCAGTTATCGTTTTCTCCACATCAACAGGAATAAATGTCATTTTTGAGAGTCTGCTAAATGTTAGAATTTGTTCGGCCAGCTTTTTTGCACGAGAAGCGGCCTTAAATATTTCACTGAGGCTCGACGCAGCGTCCGCATCCTCTGAAAAGTCATCAAGCAACATTTCAGTGTAACCCATAATCGGCATTAACAAATTGTTGAAATCATGCGCAACACCTCCGGCTAAGGTTCCCAAAGCTTCGAGTTTATGAGATTGACGAAGTTGATTTTCTAGTTCCTGCTGTTCAGCTTCCGCTTTTTTACGTCGGGTAATATTCTGAAATATACAGGCAAGCTGCCCGGCTTTTGGACGATATGCACAAACTTCAAAGCTGTCTAGATCTTTTGTATAATGTTCAAACCGAATGGGTTTACCGGTTAAAGCGACCTGGCCATAAGTATCAATCCAATATTGTTCTGTTTCGGGTAACACCTCACGCACGGTCTTGCCAATCAGGTCTTCTTTTGTTTGGCCTGTCATTTTTTCAAACGCTGGATTGACCAACAAAAAACGATAATCCTTTGGCTGTTCGTTTTCATCAAAAATTAATTCATGAATGGCAAATGCATCAATCATATTATTAAACAAATCAGCATATTGCGTCTCGCATTCTTGTTGACGCATTTTTGAGATCGAGATATCCTGATGTTGTTTTTGTAATGTATGGATCGCAAAATGATACGTTTTTTGCAACTTTTTCAAGAAATATAATAGAACGACAGCAAAAATGACGCTACATAAAATAAATGTTATTTTCAATGAATAAAGAGTCACGTATTCAAATATAGCGGTGATACATAGAATACACCATATGGTCATCACTGAAAATAATCGAAATCGCAATGAAAGCATCCCTGAAAATGCAATAAGCACGATATAACATAAACATGCCATACAATGGATTAAGAAAAAGAACTTAAATTCATAACGTATGTTGCTATGGATCATATAAAAGATGTAGGGTAAAGAGAAAATCAATACTGAAAGTATCGTAATATCCAATAGCTGGCGTTTAAATTGAGTGATTTTATCAGAATTTTGAATATTTGATATCATAAAACCTTACCTGATTTGAATAAAAAACGATAATTTTTGCTTAGGAAAGCTCTGAAAATAACTTCCCCATTTATTGATATTGTTCGTTTAAAGATTAATGTACTATAGAGACGTAGCATGCTGCATCTCTACACGACCTTTTTTTATTGGACGATCCCGATAAATGAACATGTTATATTATTCAAAAATATCCTATTGTTTTCTGATAGTCAAGACAGATTCTTACAAATTATTCTAATACAATCATCCAAATACGATCAACACGCGTAAGATTTTCAGGTATAAACGGCCCTGTCAGCGGATTTTTTTTGTGATACAGCGAGATTGTTTTTGTTTTCATGGGTGCCTGTGATATCTGGTGTAACTGAATATCAATTTTATCTTGTAACATTTGCTTTGCATTGGCCATTTGCGATTCATTGATACGAAAAATAAGGTTAAGATCATCATTCCATTCCTGTAGTTCCTTCATAATTTCCTGATTATCAGTCACCATCATATTGGATTTTTCTTCATCATATTGGTACATATAGAACCATATTTTCAAACGCTCTTGAATGTGAGTGATTTGCGTTTTGCCAATATGATTCAATTGGTGCGAGGGAGGCTCATTGTTCAATTGTTGAAACAATCTTTTTTGAGAATTTTCTATTTCAGCCCATGTCTGGTTTAAGTCAGTTTGCTGTTTATCAAAATTCTGAAATAATTGACAATACAGAGCAATCAATAACTGTTTAGTATCAGCCTGATCAGTTTGTTGTGTTTTTTCCTTAATTTCATCACGAATACGATACGCCGAAGATGCTTGATAAAAAGGAGGATCTTCGGGTCTGGCTTTTAAATGGTCCAAATTTGGGTCAGATTCGCTCTCCAAAGCCCTCAGGTATAATATTTCTTGTTTGAATTTTTGCATATTCAAATGAGAAGTCATTGGCGTCCGAATGATCAATCTGTGATTATGTTTATAATGGTCAGGAAGATCCAGATCTGATGGCTGATAGACAACAATTTTTTCAAACCACTCCAGACAAACATCCAGGTTTGACTGTGATCGGTATGTAAATGGGAAAACAATGGGAATCATATAAAACACCTCGTTAATCGATTAATTTTACGCGTTGTTCAAGTTTTTTTGCCTTGAAAGTTGACCTATTGATACAGCTCATTCAAAGGTTCTGCTAAGGGTGTGTTTAAAGATTTTTCAATAAACTTGACCATTGCGTTTTGTAAAGATCCGAAGAAACGACTTTTTTGTAGTCCTTAAAAAATATTCGAAAAGAGAGACACTGTCAAGATAAAAGAACGTCCCGAAAAACAATAGAACAATTAGCTCCGAGTAAAAAAAGAAGGATCTTTCGCTTGTAAACTTCGTTGTTTGATAGTTTTCTTAGGAAAGTGCTTTTATGAAAAAAAACATCAATAAAATAAAATCTATATAACTTACTGCCATATTTGAAAATATTATAAAATATAAGGCCTTACCCGAAATTTTGAGCAAATCATCTTTTGACTTTTTAAGAAATAATTATTAATATTTAAGGAATATAAAAAATTGTTTTTAAATATAGGGATAACTGAGTTTGTCTTCGACATAGCGACAGTTATTTTCAGAGCATTCCTTAAAGGACGATAAATAAATATCAATAATTTTTGATGTTCACCTAAAATTATGAAAATGCAGATGATAAAAATAAAACAAATAATTTTTTTGGTATTCGTAGGGCTAAGTATTCTTGTATTTACTTCTTCAGGGTTTACCAGTCAGTATTTTCCTGAGCCGCCTTCATTAAAAGACAATATCAGCTTTTGGAAAAAAATATATACAGAAGTTTCATTAAAAGAGGGGTTGCTTCACGACAGAGATTATCCGCTGGTAATATTTAAGAAGGTGTATGTAGGGAAACGACATGGACGATCCTTATCTCGATATATAAAAAGAGAAAAGCGTAAAATAGAGCAATACATCAGCCATATTAGAAACAGGTCACCTGAAAAATGGTCGTTTGAAGAAAAGCGAATTGCGAATTTATATGCACGATTTGCCCCCGGGCATGCGTTAAAGCGTGCACACCGAAGAATTCGATTTCAGCGGGGACAACGTGAGCGTTTTCTCAAAGGTCTTGAACGATCCGGTCAATATATAGATGAAATTCGTCAAATTTTAAAAAAATATCGTGTGCCGCCTGAATTGTCTTACTTGCCTCATGTAGAATCCTCATTTAACCCCAAAGCGCACTCCAAGGCTGGTGCATCAGGTTTGTGGCAATTCATCACATCAACAGGTCGATTATACTTGAAAATTAATTCTGCTGTCGATGAACGTCGTGACCCCATATTGTCAACCATTGCCGCAGCTAAATTATTAAGACATAATTACGAGAAGCTTAATTCCTGGCCCCTTGCGATTACAGCATACAATCATGGTTTATTGGGGATGAAACGTGCAGTTAAACGAACGGGTTCACGTGATATTTCGCAAATTATCAAACATCATAAAAGTCGGTCTTTCAGGTTTGCATCCAAGAACTTTTATAGCTGCTTTATTGCGGTTACAGATATTGACCCCAATTATAAACGATATTTTCCAAATGTTCGTTTCTTGCCACCACTCAAACGAAAGTGTGTACAATTATCTCATTATATACGCGTAAATGTTTTATGTGATTATTTAAACGTTTCTAAGAAGACATTCAAACGATTAAACCCTGCTATTCGATCAAGTGTATTTCGCTATAATCGACAGGTTCCGAAGGGAGCACACATTTTCTTACCGGATTCAATGTCTATGTCATCCATAAATCGGGCGTTACAGCGAATCCCTTCAAAATATAAAAGCAAGAAACCCCTGATGTTGACATATAAAGTCCAACGAGGAGATTATCTGGGAAGAATCGCCAAAAAAACAGGTATCTCTGCCAGGGCAATTGCACGTGCCAATAATATGCGAATGAATTCAAGAATTTATCCGGGGCAAAAACTGAACATTCCAAGTGGTTCGAATAATACTTATTCAAGACACTATTCACGACATAGGTCCGCGCACAAGTATCGTGTTAGGCGTGGAGACTCTCTTGGAAAAATTGCCAATAAATATGGCGTGTCTGTGAGCGATATTGCTCGCGCCAATCACATACGAAAGAATGCGCGCATTTACCCCGGACAAAAACTGAACATTCCAGGTGGTTCAAAACAATACTCACGACATAAAACCTCACACAAATATCGTGTCAGGCGTGGCGACTTTCTTGGAAAAATTGCAAAAAAATTTGGGGTTTCTACGAGCGCAATTGCACGTGCAAATGGTATCAGAAAAAGAAGCAAGATCTATCCCGGACAAATTCTTGTGATACCGGGAAGAAATTCAAAAACATATCGCGTGAGACAAGGGGATTATCTGGGTCGAATTTCCAAAAAAACAGGGGTGTCAATTAATCAAATTCTGCGGATGAATGGAATTTCTAGAAAGTCGACACTGTATCCTGGACAGGTATTGATTATTCCGGATAATGGATAGCCGATGTGCGCACTCGTATCAAGTATTCAATTCATTTATTTGGTATGCGCGAATATTAACCGCCACATTTATGTGGCAAATCGTCTGGAAGAGGTACAAATCTAAATATTTGGCCTCTGTCATTCATCACAAACAAAAACCTGTATCCTTACCTTTTTTCATTTTTTATCATCATACGATTGCCAATCCCCTATAAACATGGTTCAAAAATGAAATTCAGTGAATGGTGACAGGTTTAAATCTTCAATTGTCATTCCATTTTCAACCCGGAAATATCAAAATTTTAAAAAAAAGTGTAAAATTTGGTGTAAAAACCTTCACAAATAAATTTTTTTTGCTATTTTAAAATTTTTTTTGTAAGAAATTCAAAAAATTGGTGTCTATATAAATATAAGGGGTAAAAAAAAATCGACAAACAAAAATAAAAAATACACATTTTTGATACAAAAATTATAGTCCGACTTAATTGAATTGATACCATTTTATCTAACGCTTCCTAAATACAGAAGGTTTAGAATCGTATCAATATCATTTGCAAAGCACTATAGAAACGAGATCAATCGTTATAAAGAGAGAGCTGGAGTCTTATGAAAGTTATTTGTGAAAAATGTCAGGTTTTATATCATTTTGATGAATATAAAATCAACCCGGAAGGCGCATTGTTTCGTTGTTTCAATTGTCAGTATGTTTTTACAATACAACCAGAAATATCAACTGATTTGCATGAAATTGACTCAACAAATGAATCTGGTCCACCAGAAAAACCAAAAAAGCTGCAAGATGACACGACCCAGGAAGTTGAAACAGATCATAAACAACAAACGATAGTGTCAGAAAAGAAAGCAATCACTCAGGCGAAAAATCAGTCATCTTCAAAAATATCAATTTTTTCAAATATAAAAGGTGATTTTTCAGGGTCTATTTCAGCAGCAATCATCACCCTGCCAATGGCGATTGGTTATGGAATAATCGCTTTTGCACCACTTGGGATCCATTTTGCGCCACAAGCTGCACTTTTAGGGATTTACACGACCATATTTGGGGCATTTATTGCTGCATTATTGGGTGGAACTCCCCTTCAAATTACTGGCCCAAAAGCGCCTTTAACATTGATTTTATCTACGTTGATAGCCAGTTTATGCACGAAAATTCCAGGCACGTTGGAAAATCGGGATATTATCATCGTTGGACTTACTGCACTATGTGTGGGCTCGGCAGGCATATTTCAGGTTCTCTTTGGTGTGCTTCGTTTGGGGAATCTGATTAAATTTGTTCCATTTCCAGTGATATCTGGCTTCATGAATGGCATTGCAATTCTGTTAATTATCAAACAAGTAAAACCATTAATTGGTATGGACCAACATGTATCTGTGTTGCAGGTTCTTTTTGACATGTCTGCATTCCAGCCAGTAACACTGGCTGTTGGACTGACAACCATCATCGTGCTGTTTCTTGCAAAAAAATACAATAAAATAAAAATCATTCCCGCTTCTCTGATGGGGTTAGGATCGGGGACCTGTCTTTATTATATTTTCAATCTCTTTGTACCGCATGAAATGATGGGGCCTATTGTTGGCAGTATCAATGTTGAATTCCCAACCCCTGATATATTTTTTCATTTTTGGTATGTATCCCATCAAATTCAAATTTGGGATTATATTCCGGATATCATCATTACAGCATTTGTTTTAGGGCTGCTAGGCTCCATGGAATCATTGCTCAGTTCTGTGGTGTCTGATAATTTAACAGACAGTCGGCACAACAGTACACAAGAACTTGTTGGACAAGGAATTGCAAACATTTCCTGTGCATGCTTTGGTGCGCTTCCAGGTGCAGGATCGGTCCCACGAAGCTTAGCCAGTTTTAATGCGGGCGGTCGTACACGACTCGCTGGTATGCTTTGTGGGTGTGTGATTTTTGTCGTAATTATGAGTATTGGCAAATTGGTCGGCAAAATTCCAATGGCTGCAATTGCTGGGATTATAACATCTGTAGGCATTTCATTGTTTGATAGCTGGACCATCAGCCTGATTAAAAAGCTAACAGCGCCAAAAGAACAACGACGTGTTGCGCTGGTCAATCTTCTGATTACACTCACTGTTGCAGCAGTAACTGTCAGTATCAACTTGATTGTGGCTGTTGGTATAGGCGTCGCCATTGCATCGGGTTTATTTATGTCCAAAATGGGCAAATCCATTATCAAACGTAAATATCATGGCAATCAGTTTCACTCAAAAAGAATGCGAAGCCTGACTGATAGCGATTTACTTGAACAAGAAGGCCGAAAAATTGTTGTTTTTGAGCTTCAAGGCCCTCTATTTTTTGGATCTGCTGAAAACCTATCCACTCAAATTGAAGAAGCCATAGAAACATCCAATTATTGTATTATTGATATGAAACGCGTTACTGAAATCGACAGTACAGGAGCCAATATTCTCACACAATTGAAACGAACGTTTGATAAAAATAAGAAACACCTCCTGTTTACATATTTGAAAAATAATGAAACACTTTGGGGCTTTCTTCAAATTATGGACATTTCACAACAGTTAGACGACCTTCGATTTTTTTCAGATACTGATGCCGCCCTGGAGTGGTCTGAAGATGATTTGTTGTCAAATTTACCTCAGCTTACTGGAGCACGAAATGAAGTGTGTCTCGAAGATATGGATATTGTCAATGGATTTACATCAAACGAACTGGATGTGCTGAAAAAAAGGCTCTATCTTGAAACATATAAGGAGGGCGAACCTATTTTTCATGAAGGGGACCCTGGTCGTGATATGTATTTCCTGACAAAGGGATCGGTCAGTGTAAAAATTCGATTGCGTGAGAGAAATCAACTCAAACGCATTTTCACTTTTAATTCTGGGGTGATATTTGGTGAAGTTGCGCTGTTGGATGGTAAACCACGCTCGGCTGATATCTGGTCTGAAGAAGATGCTGAAGTTTATCGGTTATCACTGGATGATTTCAATGTTTTTCGACGAGAGAACCCGGAAATTGCAATCAAACTGATTCAAAATATGGCACGCACACTGACACGTCATTTGCGACGAAGCTCTGATGAAGTCCGCGCGCTTGAGGATTCATAATTTATCCCTTATGTAAAATTATGATTTGACAAACCATCCTGATTCAGTGCATAAGATGTTTAAAAATTTTTGGAGGTTAATGAATGACAGAATCGCTTGAAAATATCAAACATGTCAGTGAAATTAAAGCAAGTGTATTAGAGGTAGTTGATTATAATTACTGTGGAAAAAGGGATATTCATATCAAAATTGAGCAACCCGAGTTTACATCTCTGTGCCCTATGACTGGGCTACCGGATTTTGCTACGATTCAAATAAACTATACACCAAATCAATTTATCGTTGAACTCAAGTCTTTAAAGTTCTATTTACTTCAATATAGAAATATTGGCATCTTTTATGAACATTTAGTGAATGTAATGCTTGATCATCTTGTTGAAAAGATCGCTCCCAAAACAATGACCATAACAGGTATCTTTACCCCTCGCGGCGGTATACAAACTTCTGTCGTAGCTTCCTATAACCAGTAACCCCTATAAAGCATGATATACAAAGGAGTTTTTTATGAAACAATTCAGTTGCATATTGATTATTTTATGCATAGTTATTTCCTTTTACAGCGGATGTTCCCGACATCCATTTTACCAGAAAAAAAACGAGATTGTTATCAACCTCAAGAAAACAATCGGAATTGTGGCTTTCGATAATCGTGAAAAAAAGATATCTCAATCGAATATTGAAACCTTTTATAAAAATATTGTCACTCACATGACACAGTTAGATCCTTCATTATATTTTATCACCAATGAAGACATGCCCGAGGTATTACAAACTACTTCGCGATTGTTATCCACAGATCATATTGACAGACAGACATTAATTGAAACAGCCCGAGAGAAAGGATATCAGGCACTGATTTGGGCACGTATTCATGATATGGAAAAAGTCTCCAAAAAAGCTGGTATCTATGGGTTTCGAAAAAAAATGAGCTTTATCCAGTTTCGCGGTGAATTTTCACTGTTTGACTGTGAAACCCATTCTAAACTATGGTATCTTCCGCTTGATGAATTATATCGAATGGATAAACTGTTTGATTCTAAAGAAGAAAGACAATATGTGATCAACGATATAACCATTCGGAAAGAATTTGAACGTTTATCCGAATATATCGCATCTCAGATGGTGGATGTTTTGGAACAGGAACCCTGGAAAGGATTTATTATTGAAAATAACAATAATTCATATACGATTGCATCAGGAACAAAGGCAGGTGTTGTCAATCATATGACGTTTGATGTGATTGGATCGATGGGAAGCATCAATGGGATATACAATCAAAAATATCTCGTTCCAGGCCAACCAATTGGAAAACTACAGATTGTTGAGGTGGATGAAAATCAATCAAAAGGTGTGCCTTTATATGGCAATCAACTTGAAAAATCGATATGTATTCGGAGATAACAATTTATCAACACTCAATATTTTTTCCAATAAAATATCTTTCCATCAAATATATTCTGCACCCCTTTGAGATCATTCGAATTTAACAATACAGGCTGTAAACCTGCAGGAATTGATGATGTAAAGTACAAAACAATCTGATCACTACCAAAATATTGCACGATTGGTGGATATAATAGGCCTTCAATGGACTGGCAAAAGACAGACATCCCCATATTTCCAAATAGATCATTCACATGCTGCCCATTACATGCATCAATTAAGTATACATGTGATGTCCCGCCATTTTGGCAGGGTGAATGATTGGGTACAAATGTATTGACAATAACAAGTTTTTCTCCAAGATAGGTAAAAGGAAAAAGAACCCGCTCTCCTTTCGGCATATCCATAAACCAACCAACATAAGATTGTGCAGCTGTGGGGTCCCAATTTATTGAATGGGGTGAATTTTTTTCTTGCAATATCGTTCGTTTCTGCAAAGTTACGTTTGATGGTGTATGATCTGGTTTTCTGTTTTCAGGGTGGTTTTGCAGTTCAGCATTTTTAAATGGTCCCAAATACATATGCCGAACGTCTGATAAAACCATATTGCGCTGATTTTGCCAGTAATCTGACCAGTCCCAAATACAATAAAGGCTTTGAATGGATTTATCATAAATGTCCTGCTGCTCAAGGTATTTGCCAGTGCCCCAAAGAATGAGATAACCTTCAAAACGACTGTCACAATGACGAATCACTTCCGGACGAATAAGGATTGGTTGTACCTGACCATTGCTTGCACGGGCTTGAAAGAATGGACTTGGTTGGTTGTCGTGAACATGTTCAAAGAATACACGCCATTGGTTGGGATCTGACGACTGACAATCGAATTTCCAAAGATTTCCTTGCAAATCTCCGGCATAGACAAAATCGACTGTCTGGTTGGAATCAATATCAACCAGTGCAGGTGTTGATAATCCATTATCTATTCCTGATGCTGGTAAAGGGATTCCTTTTGGTGCCTCCTGTCCATTCCATTTCAATGGTTTTCCAGTCAGTGCATTGAGAATATACAAAAAGCCCTGTCTGTTATCACTGTTATATCCATTACCAAAAATAACCACCGGTGTATGATTACAGTTGGATCGAACGATATAGACCTGTTGAACAAATCCCAAATCAGCATCATTTGATGGGGCATATTCCCACATCGGTATATTTTGTGGTTGATTTTCCTTAATGTTTAAACAAAAAAGACCTTTACCGCCACGTCCGAGTGACACACACATCAAATGATATCCATTTTTCTGATAAACATAAAGGTTACCATCAATATAATACTGATGTTCTCTCACCTGCTTATGAAGCAAATGTAAACGCGGCCAAAGTATTTTTGGAATATAAGCCATTTTTTCATAGCCGGTGTTTAAATCAAACGCATGCACCATCGCATCATTGGCTGCAACCCAAATTGTATTTTCCACAACGACAGGTGATGAATGAACAATATCGCCCAAAGGTAATTTGTAAATCGCTTGTATGGTTTCATCAGTCATTTCTGATGCATTAATGCTGTCTGAAAGAAAAGGAATACCGGAATGGCCATTGAATGAAACAATCGTTCTTTCAGTTTGTTTTGATAAAACAGACTTCGCAGACCATTGCGCAATTGCCTGCCGGCTATTATCCGGATTAAGACCATAAGACTTGAGATCACCTGTCCAATCACCCGAATAATATGACGTTTCAATTAACCTTGATTTCGTTTGTACACGATTTCCGGTCAGTGCGGCACTGCTTATTATCGTTTGTTTATCATGAATGTATGACGCGATTTGTTGAATCATATGATCAAGTGAATGGGGATTATCTGCATTAAAAAATAAGCCCCGCCCATTGATAGATGCATGAAATAAATCGATTATGGTTTGTTCGGTTCCAGGTAAAGGTTTAGGCCATTGTGGGCAGTTTGGTGGACATTGATCATATGTATCCGGTAATACAGTTGATGAAAAATGGATGATCAATGGAATAATATGTTGATGCGTTGCTTCTGCAATCGTTTTATCAGGTATTTCAAGGGCCAAGTCCTGTTCATAATAAAACATGGTGACATCAGCAAATGTGTTTTCATAAAGGTCTCCATAAAAAGAACCATCAAACAATGTATCATTGTTTCCACCATCACCATCCCGATTTCCAATATGAGGTGAAGGGCCATTATATTGACCATCAGTCAAGACAACCGCATAAGCAAGACGACAACTATCTCCTGTCATATGTTGCTGAAAGGGCGATTGGGCGCTAATAATGGAGTGTGATTGGGTATCCAGGTAATCTCCGATTGTCTGGTAGGCCTGTCGAAGCGAAGAATCTCCATGTGATGCATATGTATATATTTGCTTCAGCAATCTTTTTTTGTTTTCATCATTTGTTTTTGAATTATCAACAAGGAAGGCTGGCAATATCAGAGAACGATTGAAAGAGTAAATCCCAACCCATCCAACAACCAGTCTGTCCAACAATTGTCCCAGATAATATTTCACACTCAACTCTTTTCTTCGATGAAAGGAAAACCAGTTGGCAAAGTTTTGTCGTTGGCTGGTATAAGTCATTGGCTGTCCGGATGCATTCAAGGTCATGCTGTCTGGCATGCTTGAAAAAGAGATGGGGCGTAAATTTGAATGAGATATCCCCTTTCGTGGTTCGATTACTTCATAAGTCTGTATATCATGATCTGAAAGCGCATAAAGGATCAATTGCTCATCTGCATCGAATTGTTGATTGGTATTCTTATCCGCAAACATAAAAAAGTGAGAAAAAGAAAGGTTAAATTTGTCTGTAGAAAGATAGGGGCTATCAAGGTTCAGACAGGCTGGTCTCATCGGATGATACACCGGACAATTCGGATTCATATGAATTGTATCTGGTAATTGATTCAACACAGATTGCCAATGTGGCCACGGCTCATATTTTTTTCTTGGATCATAATACATTCTGTTGGTCATGCAGCATCTTGCTTGCCAGCTATGCGTTTTTTCGGGTGGAATAACAGCAGATGGATTTGTCAATGATGAACGAACATGATTATCCGGATCTTTGAATACATAGTGATGGCCTGCAAGAACATCATTATCTGATGCAGCTAAAATACTGTCATTCATGCTAGTGGAGTCATCAACTAGAAGCATGATAATTGATGGCGGGGACTGCACCATTACAGACAATGGTGCATTGGGTATCTCTATTGCATGAGACACTGGTGGAAAAAAAAGTATGTGCAGCCCAATATAAAAAAATACAATCATTGTACAAACCGCTTTCGAAGTCCCATCTCAACAATTGCGGTACTACCCGAAACCTCGGCCATTGCCAAAATAGTAAAATAACACGTTTGAATGTGCTGATCATTTGTCATGATCAAAGATCCTGCTGGCATGTGAGAGGAGAGCGTATTCAGCAACACAGCAATCGCTTGTGCATCAGGGGGAAACTTTTTTGATGTCAAATGCTGCCAGAATGAAAGGCTGCCAACATGTTTTAAGTTGATGCTTTGTTCATCTGTTAGCCATGTATACCGGTTCGTCAGGTCATTGATGGTTGACAAATCCTGGAGTGTTATGTTGCGGAGTTCATCAGCCACAAGACTTGCTACTGATTGTGCGCGATAAAATGATTTCTGAGCCGCAATTTCATTTCGCACGACATAATGATTATTTAAGCTTGTCCGAAATAACGAAAATGAGAACAGACTTAACAACGATAAAATCAGTAAAACAAACAAGGAGGCCAGACCGGTATGCGAATATACTGCTTTCAAATGGTGATTACCTTAAAATTTTTACATATCTGGTTCAAAAAAAATCGTGATTCAGCCAGAATCAAGGAACAGTCAATCTATAAAAAACAGCCATTGACCGATTCGCAATATTTACACTTCCTTGACTATTACCAGCATACTTTCCTTTATTGGAATTTGGTACACTACATCCAATTCCACCGCTCGACATTTTTGTTGGCGCAATAAATGCTTCTTTATGAATTTGCGGATCATCTTCAATCACCTCAAATGGCAGAACTTGAATGGTAATTGTGGCAAGCTCTGAAGTATCCGCTCCATCATTGGCAGTAAACATCAATAAAACTGTGCCCGTGTAATCCAGTTCTGGTGTATATGTCAAATAGGGCGCATTGCCAGAGATAAATCCATACTGCGGTTCATGAACTATTTCATAATGAAATGTTTCATTATCTGGATCAGAAACAGTTAATGTGATTGCAACAGGTTGATTCTTTCCAGTTATTATGGTTTGATTTTTCGCAACAGGTATATCATTGACTGAAATAATCGTTAAGGTAATGGGAACTGTGTCAGACAACTCTTTTCCATTGCCGACCTGATAATAAAAAATATCTGTACCACTATAATCTGCATCTGGATGGTATTGAATCATCGGCATGTCTCCAGACAACTGACCATGCTCCGGGTTGACTTTAATATAATAGTTTAATGCATCAATGCCCGGATCATATCCGGTCAGTGTAATTGAAACTGATGTATCTTCCGCAAGCTGAATATTTTGTGAAAACGCACTGGGTCTGGTCTCTGATGGTTTTTCATGAATGGTGATATGAACAGTTGCATAGGCCGAACTTTTTGAACCATCATTGACATAATAAGTAAATATATCAGTGCCAAAGTATCCATTTGATGGCACATAACTGGCACCCGGCAAAGTGCCATCAATGTGACCATGTAAAGGTGCAGATTCAATAAACCAGGACAACGAATCATTGTCCGGATCACTGGCTGTTAATTCAAAAGAAACAGGCGTATCGGACTGTGTTTCAATTTTTTTATGATGTGCAGTCGGGGCGTGATTGTTGCTTTGAATGATTAACAGCCGGATTGTCGCAATATCAGAATCCAGTTGACCATCATTTACTTGATAATCAAATTGGTCAAATAAAGCTGTTTGACTGATTGGCGTATACTGAAATACCGGTCCAACTCCGGTGATCTGTCCATGTTTTGGTGAACGAGTAATAGAAAAGGTAAGGGCATCATTGTCAATATCAATGCCTGTCAAGGTAAGCGTTTTGCTTTGATTTGCATATACTAGAAATGTCTGGCTTTGGGTAACAGGCCGACTGTTGTCATCAACATTTGATATATGAAACTGAATTCTGATTGGTTCAGAGGTCTGCTGACCATCATTAATTTGATATGTTATTTCATCTACGCCATAATAATCTGTCTCAGGTTTGTAGGTGAGAAAAGGAATCTGACCTGTAATCAGACCATGCTCCGGTTGGGATAATATTGAAAATGTCAGGTGATCATTGTCAATATCCATGCCTGTTAGTGTAAAATCAAGGGAGGCATCTTCCAGTACATATAATGTCTGGTTTTCAGAAAAGGGCGGATCATTAACAGGTTCTAAAGTTAAGGTAATCTGAGCAGTCGCAGAAGATTCCATCGCATCGCTCAATTGAAATGTAAATGAATCATTGCCGCTATAGTTCAATGATGGCATATAGGACAAATCTGAAAAATCGCCAACAATCATTCCATTAGCTGGTGGCGACAGCAGATTGAATGTCAGCATATCGCCATCAGGGTCAAGGCCAGGCAATATGATTGGCAACGCAGTGTCTTCTGATCCAATCAGGTGCAATGGCCAGACAACAGGAGGATCATTTACTGGATGTATCGTTATATGGATTGTTGCAGGCATTGAGGTTGAAACGCCATCGTTAACTTGAACAGTAAAAGAGTCTTCGCCATAATAATCTGTATCTGGCGTATAAACAAGATGTGGAAGTATTCCAGATATCTGCCCATAAATGGGATAGGAGCGAATGATAAATGTGACATCTTGTGCATTAAAATTTTTTCCTGTCAGGTGGATTTCAACAGATGTATCTTCATCAGTTTCAACAATTTTGTCATCCGCAACAGGAAGGGTTTTATTATGTTTGATGGCGTATGCCTTTATACAAACATTGCTATTTGATGAAAAATTTTTCAAATCATAATAAATATCGCCATAATCACTGACATAACTTTCTTTTGAATCTGCTGTTGCCTGGCTGGAATAATTATCAATGGGTTTTTCAATTGGAATCGGGTACTTGTTTCCCTCAGATTCGAATGCAACAGTTACTGCAAACGTGTTTCCCTGTTTCACAAAAATAGATTGTTCAAGTGGGATATAATAATAGCCTGCATGGCGAATAAAACCAACCTGGAAATTCGTCATCAGTGGTCCGGAAGGACGACTATACCCACCTAAATCTTCAAAATTATCATAAATCTGAATATGATATGTTGTATCAGATTGTGTGGCATAAAAACCAATCGCTGTAATTTCAATATCTTCAGATGCTGTAAACACATTTGCAGCCCAATCTTTGCCATCACCTGTACCAATACCGCCGGTCCATCCAAGCTGATCATATTGATAAACACTGTCAAATGCATATTGTTCGTCCTGTAAATCCTGGAAGAACCCTAATCTGGACATAGCAATGCTTTCATCAAAATATGAGACATAAAAATAACCATGATCACCCCATGATTCGCCCAGACTATTTCTTACAATAAAAACCCCTGGTCCTGGAGCATTTGGGACACTCATTTGATCATCCCAACCAATAATGATCACAGCATGGTTGGTATCATCAAAAGAATCGTCTGGATCGTCATAATAATACGTATGATATGTTGCGTTATAGTAATTATTTTGATCCATGTACATGGTACTATACAAGGCACCATGATTCATAATGGCCTGTTTGATATAAGCATGATCATCTACACTGTTTCGAACAGGTAAAAAAACAGCATTATCAATATATCGTGCAGGTGTGCAATTTTGACAAGACTCAGCGGATTCGGCATGGTATGGGTCTTCTGATTCAAGAATCGGACCTTTATTGGCAACAAGATAGGCCACACTCATTTTTAGATTTCCACCTGCACATGATGACAAATCAAAACCATGATTGTGTTTGAGATGGTTTTCAGAAAAATCCATTGTCAATTGGTCGGTTTGATTTAAATGGGCTTCCAGCAATCCATAGGTTGCAAAAGTCCAGCAAGCACCACAAGAACCTTGTTGACGAATGGGTGATAAAGGACTGTCTGATGGATCGCCATCATCGTTGGGGTCTCTTAAGTCAAAATGTGACTGTAAGTTTTCAATGGGATCATTTCCTGACAAATGTTTTTCAGGGATGACAGGATCAGGAATATAACCGAAATTAGAAACCTGATTTCTCAGCCTGACTGAACGTTGTCGCTTGATTGTATTATCTTGTCGGGATAAAGATTGAATGTACCTCTGAAAGGCTGGATTAATGGGGGAAACGTGCATATCAGGTGTTTCTAAACAAAAGGAATTCGCCACAAAACAACATGTGAATCCTCCCAGAAAAATTGCGAAAAACAGAGATTGATAAATAAATCCATTCAATAATCTTATACGTGCGCTTTGTTTGAGCAAATTATATATATTTATATTTATCATTTTTACCTCCAATGAAGTGGTTGAAAATTTTCCACTATCAGATTTCTTATCGACTTAATTATACATTCCTAAAATATTGTATGAAAGGAATAGTGGCGTTTATTGTCTGGGAGGCTTTATTGTATGATTGTGGTGTAATGTTCATTTCATATGTTTTTTAAGTATATGAATATAAAAATATGACAATACAGGTTGAATGTCACAGAAATTTTACCAGGATACTGGTAAACGTACAATTTGTTTCGCTTTGTTTTGGAAAAGCACATAACCATGTTGTTTTCCATACAAATATAGATCTTTGGTGATTTGAACATCCTTTTTACAATACGTAATGATCTCATCAATTTTACCTTCTTTCCACCAAAGCAATGCTTGTAATCCATTGGCACTCTTAGGCGAGCCGAGTGTGATTTCACCCAGATGCCCCAGAGACAATCGATAGCCTAAACGCTGATGAACATGTTCCAATAAATCTAGCGTGGGAAATTGGGAATAATCGGTTGGAATGTAACCCGACATGACCCGATAATCAAATCGTTTGATATTAAACCCGATAATTATTTCCATCTGGCGCATGACTGCGATCAGGTCTTCTATTTGATTATCTAAATACGTATCAAAGGTATCACTTTTCGAATTATACAAAACCGCACAACTAATGCCCATTTTGTTTGCCAGATGCCATCCCCCCACTTCTTGGGCCGAACGTTTTGTTTCGATATCCAAAACGCCATAGAACTGTGATACCGGTGATAGTTGTAATGTTACTTTTTTTTCAACAATTTCATTGTCAGGCTTATTTGTATCCCCTTCTGTGCATTGAGTTTCTTTCTTATGTTGCGATTCTATGATCTTGTTCACACGCTGTGTGGCATCATCCATTTCTTTCGTATCTGGTGAATCCATTGATTTAATTGTTTCAAGCAAAAAGAGGGCGCTACGTTTATCAATGGGTCGATTGCCTGATCCACATTTAGGAGAATGTACGCATTTGGGACAACCATTTTCACATTCACAGGACGCGATGATATTTAACGTGTGTAATAACAAATCTTCAATTTTCTGAAACGCCTGATTGGTCAGACCTGCGCCACCTGGTGAACTGTCGTAAATAAAGACAGCTGCATGATTTAATTGAGAATGAAAAGGGGTAGAAATTCCGCCCAAATCATTTCTGTCTGACAGAACCAGTAATGGAAATATGCCAATCATGGCATGCTCAAGGGCATGAATTCCACCCATAAAATGATGATATTCTTTTTCTGCTTTTTCCTGAACGAATGTTGGAATTTGAAACCATATGCCTTCTGTTTCAAAAATATAAGGTGGGAGATCTAAGGAGAGCATATGAAGCATCCTTCGGGTATTAATGTCCCATTTTTCATATCCAGTCACCTGATCGGTCACCTTGAGTCGTCCAAGACTGACAATTGTTCCCCAGACAGTTGTCATGCCATCCACACGAATAATTTCGGTTGTTTTATGACCACGATATCGCGTGTAATATCCGGCACGTACCGGAGAGACATAAACAGAATCTGATGCGATATCCAAATGGTCCACCCGATATGTTCGGCCCGAATGAAGATATATTGCGCCAGGATGTGTTTCTTTAAGCGCGCGGTAGCCATCAATTTCCCCGCAACTTTTTTTGTCTTGAGATGAATAGATGATATATCGACTGCCAATTCCTCTTAAATTAATATCTCTTTGCGGGCGCTTTTTTCCAGAATAATACGATTTCCCATCCTCACTACAAAACAATTCACCTGCTTTGACAAGTTTGTTAATAATTGGAATGAAAGGTGTTTCACTTGCATAGGGTTCATCGACATGAAGTGCTAATTCCGAAGCTGCACATACCAGATGACGGTCACAGATGTCTGGATTGTAAGGATTAATCACTGCAGATTCAGGTTCAGCGTTGACAAATTGCTGTGGATGACGCATAAAGTATTGATCCAAAGCATCTTGACCGGCAATGAGAATCATGGCAGCTGTTTGGCCTTTTCGTCCAACCCGACCACTTCGCTGTAAAGAAGAGGTAATTGTCCCTGGATAGCCGGCCAGGATACACAAATCCAGGTCGCCAATATCAATCCCCAATTCCAATGCACTGGTTGATATGACAGCAAGTAATTCACCACTAGAGAGTTTTTGTTCAATTTCCCGACGTTCTTCAGGCAAGAATCCGGCGCGATATGCACTAATTTTATTGGCAATCGATTGCGATTGTTCTCCAACCCACATGGCAATCAATTCTGTCATTTTTCTGGATTGTGTATAAATAATTGTTCGTAGTTTTCGATGTAAGGCTGCTTTTAATAACAATATTGCCATATGCGCAGGGCTTTGAATCGGATCGATAAACACCAGATATCGTCCGCCTCGCGGTGCCCCAGATTCCAGAATATCATGTACTTCGAGCCCTGACAATTTACTGGTCAATTCACCTGGATTGGCAACAGTTGCCGAACAAAAAATATAGGTGGGTTGACTCCCATAGTATTTACAAATACGCTGGAGTCTTCGAAAAACATGTGCCATATGAGATCCCATAACACCACGATACGTATGAACTTCATCAACAACAATATATTCAATACCTGAAAAAAAAGTTGCCCATCGATCATGATAGGGCAGCAAGGATAAATGAAGCATTTCAGGATTCGTTATGATGACATTGGGTGGATTGTCCCTGATTTTTTTACGATGATATTGTGATGTATCGCCATCATAAACCTTTGCAGTTGCCGAAATTTCTTTCGATTTTGCAACAAGTTCATTAAAATTTTTGAGTTGGTCCTGTGCCAGGGCTTTTAAAGGAAATAAATACAAGGCGCGAATATGTGGATTCTCTTGAATCTTTTCTAATACCGGCAAGTTGTATATCAATGTTTTACCACTTGCTGTCGGGGTTGCGCAGACCACATGGTGTCCGGCACGAATATGATCAATGGCCTTTGCCTGATGTTGATATAACTTGTGAATTCCGATCTGAAACAGGAGTTGTTGAAGGTTGGGTGGTAATGGATGTGTCAATTTCTGGTAAGATGCAGGTTCTTCATGATAAAAGGTATGAAAAACGACTTCATTGGACAATTTCTGGGCGCCCAGGAGGGATTGAATATATTCGTTGATGTCTGCATCCATTCATTTTGCTCTATTTTGTTTGTCTAATATATTTATAAAGAACCAGGGTGTCTTTTCCTGATTTCTGAGATCGCATGATAGGAATAAAATCAGTTTTTAAGTAGTTTTTGTTAAAGTCAAACCAATCATCAGGCCATAAAAGAGATTCCCAGCAAAAGTATTGCGTATGATATTCACTGAGTTTTTGAACTATTTTTGAATAATCATTCTCACAAGATTGTAACAAATTATCAAACTGATACGGACATAATACACCATCATAGGAACGATTGGCATAAAAGTTAATTTTTTCACAATTATATGATATTCCAATTGATGCAACCACAATAGGCGTATCTTTTTCCAATTTTGCGATACGTTCACCCATCTGTCGATAAATATATTTATCTTTTTCTCTTGGGCTCAAATTTTTTCCCAAACCAAACAATAATATGAAGACAGAAATAAATATCAGTGCATGAGATGATTTGATACGACATTTTTCTAATAATCGGATGGCCTCTTCAATGCCAAAGCCGGCAAAAATGGATGTTGCAATAATGATGACTGCAAAATAGCGATATTCTATCGCCCAGTGTTGAATAAGATGAATATACAGCGTACAGACTCCGAAAATGGCCATGATCAGAAAAAACCATAGTCTGGGATCATTTTTTCGTGTTTTGCCTGCCCGATAAAAACCCAATATAAAAAAAACAAAAAAAGGATAAAAAAAGGCTTCACAGGCGTTACTGATAATTGTTCCAATGGCAACAAAATGAATTTGATGTCTTGCGTTGACCAGAAAATAATCGGTATATTCCATTGGATTTTTATTCAGCATGTCTGCAAGTGTATCACGTAAATAGTGATACTGTTTATATGGCTCAATAAACTTGGCCGTCACTTCTTCAAGGCGGTAGAGTTTTAGCAGGGATATATCATGAACATTTTCCAAAAAAATCCCCAACACAATCAAAACAGCAGCAGTGCCTGTACATAAAATCAGGATACGTTTTTTATTTTTGGAATACAAAAATATAAAAACCGCAATTGATGGAAAACTAACTAAGGCTTCAATCCGTGCCCAGGTCGCACAAACAAAGCAAATTATACTTAATAATAAATACAGTTTTTTCTTTGAATCCATGTATTGAGTAAACGCAAGTATTCCCCATGCAAGAAAAAACCAGCCCAATGGACCTCTTAATACATCTGCTGAACGTTGGACAAAAATGGGCAGCAATGCAAATATCAATGTCACAAAACTACTCGTTTGAATTGAAAAAAAATGTCGAGACAATAAATAAATTGGTATGAGCGTCAAACATCCAAACAAGATGGACACTGCTATAGCTGCTGTAAGAAAATCACCAGTGAATGGGTAAAGCAACGCAATACATCTCGGATAAATAGAAAGATAATACAATCCGCAGTTATATAAAGCATCCAGATCTTGATAATACAGTGCACGTGCTTGATTCACATACAATACACCATCAGTGTTGATAATATATGTGTATTCACAGACAAACAGACGTATTGCAATTCCCAGAGCGATAACCAATATAACAAACCTGTAGTTATCAAGTGGGTTTGGGTCATTTTTAATCCTGTTTAACGATGATGAGTTCACGGGTTACTCTCTCCAGATAATCAGTCATGGCGATTTGAAATTTTTTCAAACCTTGGTAGTCATTCATAAATAGTCATTGTGAATGAGAAAAAAAAAACGCCTGAGATGGCGCATCCACAAAAACTCGGACATTTATTTTAAGATGTCTATCACAAAAACAGTGTTTTGTCGAGTTTTACAATTATTGCTTTATACGTTTCAACCCTTGCATCTAAAAACACTGACGCTATCAGTCCAGTGAATGCGGAAAATCCAATACTGTCAAAGGGACATAATTATTGGACCCTTCTGAATAGCGATATAATGAATCTTTAATCTCTAATGGATTGATTCCTTGTTTCTGCAAATGATATTTGATAACTTTCATCGTATCGGTTGTATGTAATAGGGGAACGATCCGAATGACTCGCGGGCGTGCTGCTTTTGAAAGATGTTTACATACGTGGTCATAAATTGTGCGACCATCGTATTTCATACCATGTTTAATTTCCAAAGCAGCAACACCAATTCTGCCTTCTCTATTGGGTAACTTGATACCATATACCGCTACATTTGCCACAAATGGAATACTTGCAAGAATGTTTTCAACAAGACTTGTCGAAATATTTTCACTCTTCCACCGAAATGTATCCCCGATTCGATCAATATACCAGTAGTCACCATCTTTGTCTTTTTTAAGCAAATCACCTGAAACAAACCAGGCATCGCCTTGTGTAAGGACATCATAAATAATCGTTCGTTTTGTTTCATTTACATCAAGATAGCCATCAAAATAACCAACAGGATGAGATTTATCAATTCTTGCGATTAAAATGCCTGTTTCATTTGTTTGACATGGAATCACGTTACCATGTTTATCTCTGATAATTTTACCATTAACACTATCATATTGAATGAGTAAAATTCGACCAGGATCATACACCGGACGCCCCACAGAACCAAATTTTTTTCCACTAAGGTTGGCAAGAATCAGATTTCCTTCAGTTGATGCATAAAATTCTATCACATGTGATGGTTTAAAGCGTTTTAAAACATTTTCCCAAACATTTTTTTGCATGCCATTTCCCATAAACAATCGCACTGAGTGTTGGTGATCTTTGTTGCTTTCCGGTAAACTGGTCAGATAACGACACATTTCGCCGATATACCCGACAACAGTCACACCATACTTTCGAATATCATCCCAAAATGAACTGGCTGAAAAGCGTGCAGAAATGACCAGTCGTGATCCACCAATAATGGCTCCACCGACAAATATCAACATGGCTGAAGCATGATACAGGGGTAAACAACAATAAATGGTATCTCTCGGTTTAAAATTTCCGCCTGCTGCAGATGCCAGCGCTGCCAGACACCATCGGCGATTGGTTATTTTTACTGGTTTTGGAAGTCCTGTTGTTCCTGATGTAAATATGAGCATCGCAATATCATCTGCAAACCCTGGGTTTAATGGATAAGGAGATTCAAATCGTTCCATATCAGTTTGGATAAATCGATCTAAATGGATCATATGTGCAGGAACCGGTTGATCAATTTTTCCATAAATATAAGTTGTTTCTATGATGATATCCGAACCTATTATGTCAATATGACTTGAATCTATGATCAATTTTTCAACTTTTGATGCCATTATTGCCTGCTTTAAGGATTTTCCTCTTAAATCTTTATTTAATAGAACAGAAATTGCACCCATTCTATTAAGCGCAACAACAGTAATTAGATAATTGGGATGGTTATTCATATAAATACCAACATGCATGCCAGGAACGATTTCACATTGGATCAGGGCGGTCAGCAATTGATTCACCTGGTCATCAAATTGAGAATAGGTATAAGAACGTCCTTCCCACAACAAAAAAACAGAATTCGGCAATATATGTGCCTGCTCTGAAAAAGCCTGTGCAATACTCATTGCCCCTGTATTGTCTTTTAGCTGCCAAATTTTCGCCAGACGCGGCAATTGCCAGCGTAAGACATCAATCATCTCTGCGAATTCCAGCCAGGCATTTCCCATTCGATTCCAGATCGAGTCAATTATATGGGTTGCCAGATCATATAGCGGGCCAATTTTATTCTTTTCAAATGACAGGTTGATCAATCGATTGTCTGTTTTTATGGGGATAAATCGTTCGACATCCTCACCTTGATCAAGAAAAGAAATCCACTGAAAGACAACAGGCCATGTAATATTGAGAGACTTGGTGCCCACAACCAGGCCAAAATGTCCGGCATGTAATTCCATTTCAACAATTTTTGCACGCACTGCTGCTTTATGAATGGCACGCACAGAAGCCGGGCGACCAAAAGTATCTTTTGATCCGACAAAGTATAGAATCGGAATTTTAATATCCGAAAGGCTTGTGGCATGGTTGTTAATAACAAGTCCACCGGCAAACATTCGATTATTTACAACGAAATCATCCACAAATCGACGCATGGCAGGGCCGGGCCAGGCAACAAAACCGTCACCCCCAAGGAATCGACGTTGAATTTCTCGACGTTTAAGAGCATCACGATCATCCAGAATGGAAAAAAATTCAAGAAAATTTTTTATTTCTTTTTGGGCACTTAATAGTTTAAATCCAGCACTAGACAGCGCGCCTGATATGCCATTGATAAAACGAATCGGAACAGTGAATAAATAGCTGCTTTTCTGAATAATATGTTGCGCAATATCATTTCGGATATTGGGCAGGTTGCGATGAATATCGACCGGGCTACCAAAGGTGATAACTGATGATATACCTTTATTGTTACGATATGCAGCAGTAAGATATGCAAATATCCCTCCCTGTGAATATCCGGCGATATGAATATCTTTATGAATAAAACTGCGAACTTGATCAATTGCATGGCTTACAGCAATAACATGGTCATCCAGGGTTCTTTTCATCCCATCTTTTTGTGTTTCAGGCGCACCAAAATCAACTAACCAGACATCAGCACCTTGTGATTTCAAAAAACTGACAGCACTTAATTCGGGTGACATATCATATATTTCTGCAGCTAACATCAGAGGAGGAACTAAAAGAATGGCTGGTTTGTCATCTTTTTTTTGAACATCACCATGATCTAAATAGCGACGTAATTTAAAAACAGGTTCTTCATAAACAACCATGAATGGTGCGTGGTAAGGCACACTGAAACGTCCTTCCCATAGAAGAGATAACACATTCTCTGTGCCTTTTCTAACATAATGAATGTGTCTTTGTAATTGACGTATGGCTTTTACAACTTTTTTGCTTGGATATAACATATGTTTTCTCCATGAATCGATTGTTAAAAATAGTCAGTCATTATCGGCTAAACAAGTCGGATTAAGCTTAATCGTCTAACCTTTTATCAGTATGACGCTTATGAATAATATCTGCTAGAAATAGACATGCGCATAATATTGTTGGAACAGTTAAAAATCAAACGATATTTTACTGAAAATTTGACAATAACATATTGTTTGACATCCCAGGATGTCTTTGATAATGGTATACCTAAAGGATGATTGACTTGTCAATTATCAATTATTCCTTTCAAATGATATTTTGGAATATTCCTTACGAACAGTGATCCTACAATAAAACATAGTGAAAAGGAAAGTAATGGGAAAGGTTTTTCAAAAATCAATTCATGATCATATATAGGAAAAAAAATGAGTACTTTTAAATATTTAGACTATCCTGCACTATTTCAAGTTGCTGATAGTGCATCAATTAACTCTCAAAAAAAATTTTTTCTGTACCTGCGTGCTTATTTAACCTTTTTGGTGATAGCCGCATTTGTGTCATATCAATGGCCTGAATCCCAATTAGGCGCGATCATTTCTGCATCAAACTTTTTGGTGACTATATTTTTACTCATTGCTATGAGAGTAGAAAAACCAGATGTCAGATGGTATAGCTGCAGGGCTCTTGCAGAATCTGTAAAAACAATTACCTGGAGATGGATGATGCATGCAAATCCTTATCAAGAAAAGGATGAAGAGCAAAGAATAAATCAAGATCTGAAAGAATTACTCGTTCAAAATTCTAATTTAGCATCAGTATTTCCTTCTGTGGCTGAAGCAAAAACAATTACAAATGAAATGACAAGAATTAGAAACATGGACTTTGAGGAACGAAAAGAATTCTATATAGAAAAACGTATTAAAGATCAACAACAATGGTACTTAAAAAAATCACACAGTCATAAAAAATCAGGAACCTTATGGTTTATTGTTTCTATAATTCTCCACGCCATAGCAATTATCTTGCTTTTAATACGAATTAAAGATTATCACTGTCAATTTCCGATAGAAGTTATTGCAACGGCTTCAAGTGCTTTACTTACCTGGATTCAAGCAAAAAAATATAACGAATTAACTGCTGTATATTCGCTCACAGCCCATGAAATATCATTTATCGTTTCTGAAGCTGTTGAAGTGAATACAGATGAAGAACTATCTAATTATGTTGTAAATTCTGAAAACGCTTTTTCAAGAGAACATACCCAATGGTATTCAAAAAAAGTAGTTTGTTAAGTTCGGATGACAAAAAACACCATTATAAGGCAATAGGTGAGTCAATCATGAACAAGATCCTTTCCTGGTAAACCTAGAAAATAATATGAGCCACAGTTCTGGTAGATTCTAAGTGCCTGATGGCAAAATGATTAGACATGTATGAATTGATCAAAAATTGATACAATATCATCAAAAACTTGCATTTCAGGTTGGTCCGCATTGACAATAACAATTCGATCTGGAGAATTCTTTGCAAGATCAAGATAACCTTTTCGGACGTGTTCATGAAACTGAATTGATTCCTTTTCAAAGCGATTTTCATTTTGTTCGGATTGATTGGCATGAATACGCGTCCAGGCACGAGAAAGCCCTTTTTCAACCGGCAAATCAAACAACAGTGTCTTTGTGGGTTTCAGATCGCCTAAAACGATATGATGGAGCTTTAGAATGGTTTTCATCTCAACTTGACGCGCAATGCCCTGATAAACAGTTGTTGCATCATAAAAACGATCACAAAGTATCATTTTTCCACGTGCCATCTCTGGATGAATCAATTCTGCGAGATGTTGTGCGCGATCAGCTAAATATAGAAGAAGCTCTGTCATGGGACTCATTGCAGTATGATTCGGATCTAGCAGTAACTGTCTTATCTGTTTACCAATATCTGTTCCTCCGGGTTCGCGTGTTAACACAGAAGGGATGTTTTTATACTGTAGCCATTTATGTACTCGTTTTGCCTGCGTACTTTTTCCAGAGCCTTCGATGCCTTCAAATGTGATCAGCATAATGTATTTCCTTTATAAAAATGTCGTTCCATGGGATAGAAAAATGGCGTCCATTGCGTTGATTCATCCGATTTCTCTAAATAGTCCCTAATGCCCATGATTTTTGAATCAAGATCATCCAGATAATGCAAAATGACCGCTTCCAGTGTTTTGGGGGGTTCGGGTGAGCCATACTCACGAACACCATGATGGCTAATTACCAGATGTCGTAACAATTGAGAGGTCATTTCAGGGAAGTTTGGAATGGATGCAATTTTTTCGTCCAACATCCGAATACCAATAATAATATGGTTTAATAAACGACCTTCAGTTGAATAATCAATCATTGTCGTATATTCATATTCTTCAATCTTACCTATATCATGAAGCATTGCACCGGTAAGCAACAAATCTCTATCAATACCGCGATAATGACATTTGATCAGACGATCTACTAACATGGAAACAGAGAGCGTATGCTCCAACAGGCCCCCTAGATAGGCATGATGCATTTTTATCGCTGCTGGCGCAATACAAAATTTTTCAACAAATACAGAATCTTCCCAAAACTTGTGGAGCACTAAATTCAAATGCGGATTCTTTACGCTTTGAGACTGCGTTTGCAATTGCTGAAACATTTGTGTGGTATCTCGTTTTGTTTTGGGAAGAAAGTCACCTGGATCAATCTGCTCTTTCATGACGCGTTGAACAGACAAAACTGTCAACTGTAGGGTTTCCCGATAAGTTGTCACACGCGCATTTATTTTTACATAATCACCATGACCAAAGCGGGTTGAAACTGTTTCAACGTTGTCCCAGATAACGCCGCGGATGCTGCCTGTTCGATCTGTGAATCGCGCTTGAATAAAAGGTTCTCCATCTTTTTTATGGGCCATTGTCTTTTCTGTTACGATAAACACATCCTGTATGGCCTGACCATCAGCAAGAGAATCAATAAATTGTGTTTTCAATTTGTCCAATCCCAATTTTTCATTTGGTTTAATAAATCGTAGTCTGTTGTATCAATCGTAAGTGGCGAAATGGCAATATAATTATTTTCGATCGCACCAAAGTCAGTCATGCTTTCTTGAGTAACAGGGAAGCTTTCATCGCCTATCCAATAGTAGTCTACTTGCCTGGGATCTTTTCGTTTTTCATATTTTTCATATAAATGATAGATGGCCTGGTTTACAAATTTCAAACCTTTTGATTCATGGACAGGGCATGCTGGAAAATTGATATTGATAAACGTACCGGCAGATAATATTTTCTTGGAGAATCGATCAATTAAATCATTCACATATTCTGCTGCACCCTCGTAATCAATGGATGGTCCCATGGCAATGGAAACAGCCATTGATGGAATCCACATGGATGCCGCCTCTCGCGCTGCTGCGACTGTTCCAGAGTAAAACACATTAAAACCTGTATTTGCGCCTGGATTGATTCCAGATATAACAAGATCTGGCTTCTTGGAAAGCAGGTGTGATATGCCCAGCTTGACACAATCAACAGGCGTACCATTGACTGCAAATCCCTGAACGTCATCATCAAATGGAAAGGCCCTCAATGGGTCATGGATGGTAAGTCGGTGACTGGTCGCACTTTTTTCACGATCAGGCGCTATTAAGGACACAAGGTGATTTTTTCTCAATGTATGGAATAAAGCTTTTAATCCAGGTGCCCGAATTCCATCATCATTTGTAAGTAATATGTGCATAATCAAGGCTTTCTTATAAATAAAACTTGAACATCTCTTATGATAAAGAAACTCCAAGCTCTAAGAGTTTTTGTTTATACGTTTCAGCGCATTTTTTTCTTTTTCAAGCATTTTATCTGTCAGGTCAAGTATTTTTTTATCAGGTCGGCACGACCATCATCGGTTTCTATTAAAAGAAATTGAGTGCGCACGCAATTCAGATTTTCTATTTTTCAGCTTTTCCCAAATGCTGGATTAAATAAATGGCATCATCCAGGCCAACAGAACCCAAAGCATTCATATGGACCACAAGATCATTTTCTGATTTAATATCAGAAACAATTTGCAAAATAAGCACCAGATCCTTAACATCTGCGACCTTATCTCCATTGATATCGCCTTTAATATGTATGACGTTTTCGGGTTCTACTTTAAGCATCTCAGAAAAAGAACTCTCAACAGAATTTAATTCTGCTTTCATCTTATAATAATAGGATTGTCCATTGGATACATTGGGATCAATAAAACAGTTTTGCGAAAGGATTTGATTTATATCCACTGGTTCAGCATGAATGCATTCAAATATGCCATCAGGTTGCGTACTTCTATAAATATTATATCGTATCCCATAAGGGGTGACAATCATATCCCATGCCAATTGAACAAGACCTGAACTTGTTACCACATGAAATCCTGTTGGTCGAGGGGGCGGATTTTCTTCTGGAACAACAGATAGTCGGAAAACAGTTTGAGCACTTAATGTTTCATTTTTTACAATCAGCGTAATATTTACCTCTCCCACATAATTCTGAACAGAATCAATATGAAGAATGCGATTTTTTCCATTACCACTGATTGTCATATTTTCCAAAGGCATCAGACCGGTATTGGATGATTTTATTTCAATTTCTAGTAGATTGACTGGCATCATATCATCATCAATGGAAAAAGGGATAGCAAGATTGTTGTTTTGAATCATTGTCTGGTCTTGTATCTGAGAAATTCGAGGCAGGTGAAGCGTATAGGTCACTGTAATGATTGGCGAGAATGAACTTTCCAATACATTACTGTTGTTGGCATGCGCCTGAGTACATGTTCGAATACGAAAATAATAGGGCTGGTTTTGCTCAAGATCGGTTAATATCAAACTGGAAACAGTCTTATCTGAAGTGGAATGGAATAGGGTAAAAGGTCCATTATTTGAGGTTGACTGATAAATTTCATATTGTCCTGGATCGACACGATAGGGAATAGGAGACCATAATAATTCCATTCCTTCAACTAAGGCAAGTCCTTCTCTCAAATTTGTGGGCGGAACATTTTGTGTTTTTGTCCAATCCTCATTATAGCGTTGGCGTGTATTCAAAAACTCAATGAGGGATTGATTATCCGAGTACAAGGCATTCCATCGGAAATCACTCTTTTCATATTCAAGAGAATACAATTGCAGGAATTCATCAGGTATGGGACCCGCTAACTGATTACTGTGAACACGAATCTTTTCAAGATTATTTAAGCCAGCAAGCGCTTTTGGTAACGTACCTGCCAAATGATTCTTTTCAAGATAAAGTCGTTTGAGTAAGATAGCATTTCCCAAAGATGTCGGAATTGTACCTGATAACTCATTGTCATACAATAACAGCGATTCCAGATTACTCAGCTGACCCAGGCTGCCTGGAATGTCGCCAGAAAAGTTATTTGCCGATAAATCCAAGTGTGTCAGATGTGGTAAATCACCAATAATATCAGGTATGTTACCACTTAATTGATTGTCACGTAAATCGAGACGCTCAAGGCCTGATAGGTTTTGGATATCCTGAGGCAATTCATGTTGTAAGTTATTGTTGGCCAGATTGATTGAAACGACGTGATTTTTATCAGAATTACATTCAATACCAAACCAGCTGCATTCCGACCCAGAAGCGCTCATCCAGGCAGACTGATTTGTCCATCTGGTTCCACCAGTAGCGTCATATAAGGCGATCAAAGCGTTACGCTCTATTTGTGGAAAATCAGACAAAATACTAATTGGAATCGTTTGGCTAAAGGTGCTATCTACGCGATTATCATTATTGAAATGAGGCAATGAAACTGTTTTTATTTTAAAGTAATAGGGCACACCTGTTTCAAGATTATTCAGCGTAAATGTTTGTGTGTGAAGATCATTCACTGTCACAAATAACTGAAACGAACCGCTGGCTTGATGCGAATAATAGATTTCGTAAGCTCCCTGATCAGTGCCCGATTCTGGTGAATCCCAGGACAGTATGACAGTCGTTTCTGATTCTTTTTCCGCATGCAACGAAGTTGGTGCAAGGGTTTGCGTAGATAGCCATTCTCCTTTTTGCTTGCTATTCATGAATGATTTGAGCAATATATTCTCTGTCCATAATGCATTCCATCGAAACTCACAAGCATCATTTTGCAATGCCTTCATGGATAAATACGTTTCTGGAATGGGTCCTTGGATTTTGTTTGAAGATACAAACAATAGTTTTAATTGCGAACATTGAGCAAGTTGTGAAGGTAAGGTGCCTGACAGAGCATTATCATTTAAGTACAGCCCCTCTAGTTGGGATAAATTGCCAACTTCCTTTGGGATTGAACCTGTCAGACGATTATGGCTTAAGTCCAGGAGTGCCAATTGATAAAGGTTACCAAGTTGAGAAGGAATTTTTCCTGATAGTGTGTTAAAATTTAACCGAAGAAATTGAAGTGAGCTTAGTTCACCAATACCAGCTGGAATTTCACCTTCGAGCTGATTATGATCCAAATATAGATTATTCAAATTGATGAGCTGAGACAGATTTGATGGAATTGATCCTGAAAACTGATTATCTGATAAATACAGGGTTGATAAAGTTATCATTTGACCAAAGCAGTTGGGAATTGTGCCAACAAACGCATTTTTGCTGATATTCAAAACTTGTAATAGACTGTCCTGTGTACAATTTACTTGAAGTTCTCCTGCGAGGTTATTGTCAGACAGGTTGAGATGCGTCAGGTTTTTTAATTGCCATATATAGGAAGGGATATTACCAGAAAAACGATTTCCTGATAAATCCAGATAAATCAGCTGATCGAAAGTAGCGAGTGCAGATGGTAAACCACCTGAAATAGAATTATTGGCTAAAACCAATATCTGGAGCTGTGTTAAATTTTTGAGGCTTTCCGGTAAACTTCCAATTAAATTATTACCAAAAAAATTGATTCCCACCACATGGGTTTCATTAGTATTGCATGTGATGCCAAAACGATTACAGACATGGCTATCATTCCATGAATCATTTGTATGCCAAGAATCCCCATTGGTATATTGATAGAGATTATCTAACGCTGCTATTTCTTCAGAGGGTATGGTGGCCTGTGCGGTTGATATCATGGTTATTATAAGTATTTGGATAAATAATATTTTTTTCACTATTCTCTCCTTATAAATAAAGATGCCAAAAAAACTTTTCTTTTAAATGATTACATGAAGGAAAAATTATATCATAAAATGGTCTTTTAAAAAAGTCATATTCACCAAAATTACAATCAATTGATCATAAAACAATTGAAATAATTAAAAATTAACCCGTGGCGTTATTTTGAAAAAGGTTTGACTTGGACCGATGTCTTGTTCTATAATCGTCATAATTTATTTTTTCCAAAATATATTGGAAAGTGAGATCCATATTCATCAGATATATTATTTCGATAAAAATTATTTGATAAAAGGAATCGCATTGAATCCTTACAAAAACATGAACAATTAGATTTTATGGAAGCAAGAAAGTTCTAATGCGAGGGGGATTCTTTTCATGCCAGTCGTTCTGATTTCAATTATTCAATTTTAAACTTTGATACAATTTCTTGAAATCCAATAGAAAAATCTTTAACCTCTTCTGCTGCGTTCAGAATATTTTGAGATATTGAATAATTATCAGAGATTTTCAAACCAATCCTTTGAATACTCTGCGTTATGGCATTGGAACTATCATTTATTATTGATGTCAGATGATTAACATCGTCCGAACTGGCGTTTAAGTCGGTCATGGCTTGTTTTATTTCACTTGTTGATGCATTGGCCTGTGCTGCATTTGATGCAATTTCTTGTGATGCGATATTTTGTTGATCAATAGACATGAATATTTCTTCTGCGGAATCATTAATATCCTGAATCATCCTGTTAAAATTATAAATATATTGAATCACATCAAAAGATATTTTTTTTATGGAACCAATTTGAATTGTGATACTATCTGCTGATTCCTTACTTTGCATAGAAAAACGTCTGATCTCTTTTGCAATAGGCTCAAAACCATTGCTGGATTGGTTGTAAGTACCTGATGCGATGATGTTTGCATTAATTGACAGGGTTTCAGTTTTATGAGCGATACGCTTAATAAAATTTGTTACGCTGCCGATTTCCTTTGCGCCCTGAGCAAGCGATTCTACCAATTTTTCTGTATTGTTTGATAGTTGTACCGCACTGATAGTAATATCTTTTCCTTTTTGTGCATTCGCTCTAATTGTATACATCGACTGTGACATCTCTTCTGTTGCTGCTGCAACAGTAACAATATTTTCATTCATATTATCTATTCTGGAATGCACGTGATTTGTATTATTATTCATGATATCTGAGGCATTGGCAATCAATGAAATATTGGATCGCATAGCAACAGCATCGCTGGCAATTTTTTCAGAGTCATGATGAATTTCTTTCGCATTTTCAATTAGATTTGATGAGATGTTAACAAGGTTTTTCGAAGTTTGTGATAGCAGACTGCACTTTGATTGAATGTCAACCATGATATGCCTGAATGAAAGGATCATCTTGTTGATTGAGTCAAAAAGGAATCCAATTTCATCTTGTCTGTCTGTGTCAACATTATTTGAAATATCAAACTGAGAAAGTTCCTGAGCAATATGCGTAATTTTTTGTAATGGCTTGATAATTAAAATGTTCAAACAGATAACAATGAAAAAAATCAATAACACCACAACAAATATGCTCCCAATAATTTGATAATATTTTGCATGTCTGAAACTGGAGTTAACATTGTCTATGGTTTGACTGATTTTTTCATTTGCTTTTTGTTTTAAGAGTAAAATTTGATTGTTGATCTCTTTGTAAGAGTAATAAAAAAAGATTTCTCCAAACTTTTGATTATCGTAAGTAATACTTGTTTTGTATAAAGCAAAATTGTTGATCGTAAAATTCTTCGGGTTTGGATGTGGGGGTGATGGTAATAAATCAACATGAATATCGGCCTGTTTTTTCAATCCAAAAGCGAGAACCGAACCATCGATATCGTAGATAAATATTGCACGCATTTCAGGATATTTCATGAAGCTTTTTAAAGACTTCTCTATATCATTCATATTATAATTAAAGACATGGCTTGATATAGATCGACTGAAAACATCTGCATTCCATTCAATATTCTGCTGTAGAAGGGCTATCTTTTCAATTTTTCTATCACTGATCATTTGATCCATATGGTGTTGAAAATAGTCAATAACAGATTGCATCATTTGATTTTGAAATGTAATTATCAGCAAATTTCCAAGAATGAGCAAAAAAAGAATTATTCCACATATGGAGCATACGAACTTGACTTTAAGACCATTGTTTTTCATATTTAGTGCCTGAACGAAAAATCCACGATTCAAAATTCATTTCATTTTTACATAACGAATGTTCGTTATCAATCACATTAAAGCGGGATCATTTTAAAGATATCTGTCAGAATCCCTTTATTATCCAACCAGTATGTAACTCAAATATTTTCTAGTGATAACTTAGCTTTCAACCAACTAAATGTATTAAATTAATTTCATATAGTTATATAACTATATAGAAGTATTTATGTCAAGGACTTTTCAATAAAAAATAAATAAAACTCGAAAGAAACAGCATATCAAATTATATTTATTATCCGAGCATTCCTCAGGTAATAGTTCTTGACAATCGTAGGTTCATATAATAGGGAAAGTTTTTTTATATTGGTCGCATTCCTAAATAAATAGCAGATTCTTTTTTTTTTTAATTAGGCTATAAGCTTTTTTTGCCTCAAGAATGTCCGACTTTTTGGAATTGTCCCTTTGTTTCGTTGTTGATTAACACCGAATTTGTTTATTTATAATCTAAGATAGATTGCTTAGGAATGCTCAGAAAATTACGTTCCCATTATTGATATTGTTCGTTTTGAGGTAAATGTACTGTAGAGACGTAGCATGCTACGTCTCTACATGACTTTATTTATTGAACGATCACAAAAAATGAGCATGTTATTTTCAAAGCATTCCTTATTTTCAGAGCTTTCCTTAACCATGCAAAGAACCTTATGAAACAAGATGCCATAAAAAAACGTTTATCCCGGCTTCATGCACGGCTACCACAAACCCTTCGACAACATCGACATGGTCTATATGGAAAACTCAAAAAAATCCAGAAGGAGGCCATCAATAATAACAATATTCAACAGATTATCCATCGATTGGAACAGGTTGACCAGCGAATCAATCAATCCATTTCATTAAAAAATAATCGTATTGAAAAATTACCATCTATATTTTTTCCGGAAAACTTACCAATCACAGAAAAAAAGGATCATATCATTCAAGCAATCAAAGAAAATTCTGTCGTGATCATCTCTGGTGAAACCGGTTCAGGAAAAAGCACACAGATTCCCAAGATGTGCCTGGCGGCTGGCAGAGGTATTAATGGGATGGTTGGTTGCACTCAGCCGCGTAGAATTGCGGCAATAAGTATCGCGCGACGAATTGCTGAGGAGCTTGATGAAGACATTGGGCAGTCGGTGGGATATCAAATTCGGTTTCAAGATACCACACCCAATAATGCATACATTAAAGTCATGACTGATGGCATTCTTCTGTCTGAAACATTGAATGATCGCTTTTTAAATGCCTATGATACGCTCATAATTGATGAAGCTCATGAGCGAAGCCTGAATATTGATTTTTTACTTGGATTTATTAAATCCTTGATCAAAAAACGTGCTGACCTTAAATTGATTATCACATCTGCAACCATAGATACCCATAAGTTTTCACAAGCCTTTGATGACGCACCAATCATCGAAGTTTCCGGACGATTATACCCTGTTGTATTGGAATACTGTCCCAGAGACGTTTTTCAGTCTCAGAATGATGACACTGAAATGACTTATATAGAAATGGCAGTAAATGTTCTGGAAACACAATGGAAAAAGCGGCGCTATGATGATACGCTTGTTTTCATGCCTACAGAGCAGGATATTATTGAAACTTGCGATTTAATCAAAGCGCGTATGCGTCATAATGCGCAGGTCATCCCCTTGTTTGCGAGACTGCCACAGGAGGCCCAAAAAAAAATATTTGCCCCATCAACGACGCAAAAAATAATTGTTGCGACCAACGTTGCAGAAACATCAATCACTATCCCCAATATTCGATATGTTATAGATTCCGGTTTGGCGCGTATCCCTCAATATCAACCGCGAACACGAACCACAGTTTTGCCAGTTCAGTCCATCTCAAAAAGTAGTGCAGATCAACGTAAAGGACGATGTGGTCGAATGGCGGATGGTATCTGTATTCGTTTGTATTCTGAGGAAGATTACGACAATCGATTGCAATACACCCCACCTGAAATCCGAAGAGCCAATCTTGCAGCAGTAATTTTACAAATGATGGCACTTCGTCTGGGAAAGATTGATCAATTTCCATTTATTGATCCGCCTGAAACGAGAAATATTCATGATGGTATGGAAATTTTAACCGAGCTTGGTGCCATTGCTCAAACATTAAAAGGCCCCAAATTAACTGATGATGGCCGATTTATGGCACGTCTTCCGATTGATCCCAGAATTGCGCGCATGATACTGGAAGCGGAAAAGGAAAAATGTGTGGAACAGATTGTCATTATTTCAGCGGCGCTTTCTATTCAAGACCCTAGAGAGCGGCCTTTGGAAAAGGAAAAAATAGCTGATGAAAAGCATGCGATTTACCATGACCCACGTTCTGATTTTATGACCCTCTACAACCTTTGGAAACACTATCATTTACATATGGCATCCCACAAAACACAGTCTCAAATGCGAATATACTGCCGAAAACATTTTTTATCTTATATTCGAATGCGAGAATGGCAGGATATTGTCAATCAACTCAGGTTGATTCTTAAGGATCAACATATGAATATTGATACAAATTTTCATGAAAATGATCGCCTGTACGATGCTATCCACCGATGCATTGTTTGTGGTTTCCTTTCTAACATTGCGATAAAAAAACAAAACAATATGTTTTTGGCTGCAAAGAACAAAGAAGTGATGATTTTTCCGGGGTCCAGTGTCTTTAATAAAGCTCCGGACTGGATTGTTGCAGCAGAGATTGTTGAAACAACACGTCGTTTTGCAAGAACTGTGGGATATATAAAAAGTGAATGGCTTGAATTATATGGAAAAAAACTGTGCCGAAAAAAACATATTTCTCCCCATTGGCATAAAAAACGTGGAGAGGTTGTTGCAGACGAGCAAGTTTATTTGTTTGGATTGCTGATCGTACCTAAACGTCAGGTTTCCTATGGCGCTATTGATCCAAACCTATCCAGAGACATTTTTATTCAATCTGCATTGATTGAGGGCGATTGTTATCAACAATTTAAATTTCTATCTCATAATCAAGATCTGATTAAAAAAATTCAGGATTTGGAGAGTAAAACACGAAGAAAAGATTTACTGGTGAGTGACTCTGATCAAGCTGAATTTTATCGTCAAAGATTAGATGCCGTCTATGATATCAGGACGCTGAAACGATTCATACGAAAAAATGGATCTGATGATTTTTTAAAAATGTCTGAAGCAGATTTGTTGATTGTTCCGCCTGATCAGGATGTTATTTCATTATTTCCAGACAATGTGACATTAAATGGAAAATCATATGCGTTTGCATACAATTTTTCACCTGGAGAACCTGATGATGGCATTACACTTAAAATCCCTCAAAACAGAACAGATCAGATACTGTCAAAAGATTTTGAATGGCTGGTCGAAGGATTGTTGAAAGAGAAAATTACTGCCCTGATCAAAGGTCTTCCCAAGCGATTTCGAAAACAAATTGTTCCGATCAATCGAACAGTTGATCAATTAATGACATGCATGCCCAAACAAACAGACATGCCTTTATTTTCAGTACTCAGCCAAATTATCCATGATCAGTTTCAATTAAATATTCCGGCTGCCATCTGGCAACAGGTTGAAATTCCAGACTATTTAAAAATGCGTTTTTCTTTAATCAACCACAAAGGAAAAACGATTGAATCCAGTAGAAATCTACATGAACTACTTCATTCGAAAAAGGTTTCATCATCCAAAGTATCTGACGCCCGCGCACAGGCAGAAAAAAAATGGGAACGATACAATTGCTCAGATTGGAATTTTGGAGACTTGCCTGAAAAGGTCATGATTTATGATCATTGGGAAGGGTATTTAGGGCTATATTGTGAGAACCTTCAAATACATCTCAAACTCTTTGAAAATGCAGAAACCGCCAGATGGCATCATCAAAAAGGCGTTTGTGCATTATTGTCACGAAAATTCAATAGTCAACTGAAATATTTGCAAAAATCATGGTCAACTGCCTTTAGAAATCACCCGGCATGCGTTGTCTTTAGTGGATATGATGCACTTGTCAAGTCAATGATTCAGCATTTATCCTGCGCGCTTTTTGAAAAAACAATCAGAACACAAACAGCCTATGAACAATATGTTCATACAGTAACGCCCATTTTAACACAACACGCAGATCAATTATTTAAAAATGTTAAGGATATTATTGATGCCTGTGAGAAGGTACGTATGCGAATTTATGATATCGAAACAAAACTTGTTGTGAATCCGCTTGTGAAAGAATTTTGCGAGCAACTTCGGATTGATTTAAACCATATACTTCCAGTTAATTTTTTAGCAATTTTTGATACAGATCGCCTGAAACACTTACCTAGATATTTAAAAGCCATGGAAATTCGTGCAGAGCGTGGAATGGGGGATATTCAGAAATCATTGGCAAAGAATAAAGAAATTCAATATTTTTCAACGCAATTGCAAGAGATGGTCCACAGTTTGACATCAGAATCAAGTCATGAAAAACGAAACGCATTGGAAGAATTTTTTTGGATGATTGAAGAATACAGAATTTCTCTTTTTGCCCAAGAGTTGAAAACCGCATATCCAATTTCAACCAAACGCCTGAAAAAAAAGATGGATGAAATTAAATGGATGATTTAATTTTATTGATGTTTTTCATTTAACTAAAAAATCTTTTCCAACGCAGCAATAATAGAACGTCTTAAATGTTCAACGCGCCTCAGCGTATAATGTGTAATCGAATTGCGTTTCAAATCCTTGATTAACCACAGTGTTCCATAGCTGTGATAGTTCTCATTCAATAAGGGGAGTTCAATTTTGAATATACTTGCTTTTTGAATATCCAGTTCTTCATTGAATGTGCTGCGAATCCATATACATTCATTTGGATTCTTAAATTTACAAATATGATTGTCATTTATGACCGGAATTTGATTTTGTTGGGATTCTAAATCGATAATATATTCAGAGATATTGTGAATACATAATTGTGCCATATCAAATTCCAGGCGATCCAGAGCATTACATATTTTTCCCCATAATGTATTCAACTCACTGGCATTTGTTATTTCTAGCTGAAGTGACAAAAAAGTTCTTCGATCACGCGTTATTCCGGCTTCATCAGTAACATCACGAAACCAGCCATAGATTTTGTCAGTGGCAAAATAATCAAAATATCCAATTTTTTGGATAAAAACAACTGATATGGAACCTAGAATAATCAAAATTAGCCCTGCCTGCTCATTTCGAAAATTGACAAGAAGAATAGACAGTAAGCAAAAACAAATGGTGATACCATAAATGATCAGTACAGTCCGTCTTGCGGATAAGCCTTTTTCAATCAGTAGATGATGGATATGACCTTTATCTGGCTTGAACAATGATTGACCCAGCATGAATCGTCGGAGTGGAGAAATCAGCGTATCAAATATGGGGACACCTAGAGCCACAAGTGGGATTAACAAAGCTGCGCCAAGTTGGCTTTTTACTGTACCCGTAATGGATAGGCCCGCTATGATGAATCCAAGAAAATAACTTCCACCATCCCCCATAAAAATTGAGGCGGGATTGAAATTATATCTTAGAAAACCCAAAACAGAGCCGCTTAAGGCGGTAAACAATACAGCTGTTACAAAATTATTCTGAATAACAGACAGGATCACAAGCACAATACTTGCAAAAAATGTTATACCCGCAGCCAGGCCATCCAGGCCATCAATCAGATTAATGGCATTAATAAAAAAAACAAACCAAAAAACTGTGATAAAATAACTTAACACACCGGCCTGAATATAAAAACTGCCCAAATGAAAAAAATCTATCCGAACACCGCCAATAAATGCGACTGTTGCAGCAATGATTTGTATAAAAAACTTGATATAAGGACCCAGGCGTTTGAAATCATCATACAAGCCAACACCAAAGCAAATGAAACTTCCCACAAATAAATAAATCATGGGCGGGTCTAAATGTAACGTGTTGGATATTTTGGTATTAAAAAAAGTCATGATGAACAGGGTGACAAAATAAGTAAAGACAATCGCCAACCCACCATTTCTTGGAATGGGCAATTGGTGAAGTTTGCGCTCATCCGGAAGATCTATCGCTCCCCATTTTTGTCCCAGATTTTTGGCAATGGGTGTTGTGACAAGTGAAAGTGTCAGTGAAATTAAAAAAATGGCCAGTAATGTTGTCATGCTTAATCACTACCCCATATTTTCTTAAATGTATTACCAATACTTTTCCCGACATCATTGATCCCTTTTTGAACAGAGTCCTTCGTTTGTTGCATCAAGGATTTATTTGCATGATAACCTTTGGGATATTTTCCGGTGCGTGCCACTGATTTTGCAATTTCGCATGGATTATTATTGTCTGCAACCCCACTGATCAGGCCGGCTGCAATGCCAATCGGACCAAACAAAACAACTCCGCCAACTGTTTTACCAATTGTCCATGCGGCTTTTTTATAGTCCAGTTTTAATTGCGGTTTTTTCAGTGTTCCACCCAATTTGAATGGTTGTGCCAATTGATTCAAACTCAAGCTATACTTGCCGAGACGCCCGGTATCCAATCCGCTTTTGGGCAAAGGCCTGATTGAAATATCAAGGGTTTCTGTATCCAAAGCGATATGTCCTTTACCGATAAGGCGCATTTGATCTGTATCCAGCATCATAATGGTTGTATCTGCATGACCATCAGTAATGTCAAATCGTGTGGCCATACAGTTAATATGCGAATATTGATTTTTTTTCATGGGATTTACCAGTCGAAATAGATTTGAACTCAATTCTCCGCCAAGCATATTGACATATTGATTGTAGAGTTTCCCATGTTCCATCTGAACAGATACATAGCCATCTAAGTAAGACATCCATTGAGACAGTGATTCTCCTTGTGTTTTCAGATGAATTCGAAAGTCTAATACCCCATCAAACATTTCTGAAATATCCAGTTCTTTCAGCATCTGCCCGACATTCATGTCTTGCGTGATGATATTTGTAAAAATGTTAAATTGCTGATCTCTTTTAATTTTTAATTGTGCGCCAATTTTTCCTCCGCCAATATTCGCATGAAAGGGCGATATTTCTAATGTATTGGACAATAAACGTACCTGTGTATTGATATGATGAATGGAAATGCGTTTGGTCATTAACTTTTGAATTCGAAAAGTGCCAATAAAGTCAATATTAGATAAGGGGTTGGATAATAATACCTGATTGGAAAAAAATCGATCTTGTTCAGGTGTCGATGTTTGCTTTGATGATGACGTATTTGTAATGAATGGTCTAAGGTCAATTGTATTGGCTTCAAAAACAAGTTTCAAGCCCGGTCGTTCTCGATTTAAAAGCAATTCGCCCATGCCTAAAATTTGATTGTTTCCCAGGGATATATCAACAGCAGATTGAAACTGTCTCTTTTTTTTCTCCATCAGGCCAACTTTAAAATGATAGGGGCCATCTAAAGGAATAGCTGTCCCCATCATTTTTTGAAAGTCTTTGAATTGTTTACCTTTACAGAGCATCTGCACGTATATGCCATTAAACGCAAGAACATCCTGGATATTCCCAGTTGCAGATAAATCCATTCCAGCACCCTGTGCAGTTACAGTCAAAGGCCATTCTTCCTGAGAACTGAGAAGGCGATTTAGACTGCCCACTTCAGCCTGAATATTAAACTGATTTTTTCGGTATTCGCCCATAATATCCAGAAAAATTGGCGTATCCAGACCTTTACTTTCTGCATTGATCTGATTTAACGTTATGGAATATTGACCTGGTTCGTTTGCATTTTCATAAGACAAATGAATATGATTCAAACATAGATTGTGAAATCCGAGCTGAGGAATCTCGATAACATCTGATGTTTGCGCTTTATCGGATGGCTCTACAGTATCGGCTTGTTTGTCTGAACCTGTTTCAAATTCTAGATTTGAATGGCCTTGTTTATTGATTTCAATAGATAAATTGAAATCGTTTAATGTCAGTTGTTTAATATTAACAATTTTATGAATCAGGGGAAGAATTTCAATATCGACCTCTAACTCTCCAATGTGGAGCATGTGGGGTTTATCACTCCAATGCGCGTTACCCAACGTGACATCTGTTATGCATATCCCAGGTGGCCATCCGATTTTAACGTAAATGTTTCCTTGAATAATGAGCTTTCTGCCGGTGGCATCTTTTGCAGCTTGTTCTATGATGGGTTTCAAATCATTCAAATCATGTGTGATTAAAAGCATCAAAATGCCGGAAACAAATACAACAAAGATCAATAAAAATAATGCGATCCATTTACTCAATCGTTTCATAACAGGCTCTTTTAATTTACAATATTTCCAAATTCAAATGTCAAACGCTCAAAAAAAGCAGATTTCTCAACGCCATGATTTTGCGTGCCATATGACGCTATTTTATATGCGCCCAAAAGAGAACCGATCTTCCCACATACTTCCCACTCCATATTGTTTAATATACCATACAACAATCCGCCACGAAAGGCATCGCCACATCCTGTTGGATCCAGAATTTCTGAGGCTTTGACTGATGGAATATCAATGGTTTTATTGGATAAATAAATCACAGCACCGGCCTCTCCTTTTGTTACAATCAGAGCCTCAACCTGAGATCTCGCATCATTTAGTGTTTTGCCAGTTCGCTCCTTAAATAATTCAAATTCATAATCATTAAAAATCATCCAGTTGGCCTGTTCCATAAATTGAATAAGTTCTTTACGATCAAACATCGGCATGCCCTGACCTGGATCAAACATAAAAGGAATTCCAGATTCGCTAAACTGGGTGGCATGGTCAATCATTCCCTGTTTGCCATCTGGTGAAACAATCCCGATTGAAATGTCATTTGCATCAGTCACCAAATTTTCATGGGAATAATTCATGGCTCCCGGATGGAATATTGTTATTTGATTACCTGTTTGATCTGTCGTAATATAGGCTTGTGCAGTGTAAACATCGTCAATGGTTCGAAGATGCGTTCTCGGAATACCTTTTTTGTCCATCCATTGGGCATAGTCAGAAAAGTCTTTACCAATTGTTCCCATGGGACATGCTGCAGATGGATCCAATAGATGAAGATTATACGCGATGTTTCCGGCACAACCGCCAAACTCGCGACGCATTTTCGATACAAGAAATGATACATTTAATTGATGCAACTGATCTGGCAGTAAATGCCGTTGAAATGTGTCTTCAAAATTCATGATAATGTCAAATGCGAATGAACCGCATATTAACGCTTTAGACATATAATCCTCCTTTTTGGTTTAATATTTTGGCTTTGCTGGAAAATAAGGCAAAGGCATATTATCGGTTTGTTCTGCTTCTATGATTGATTGCTGATCATCAGTATCTTCGTTAATTTCTGAATAAATGATCGTTTTAAATTTCGGCATTGGATCAACGAGATCTTTTGAAATATTTTCCGGATCAATCAGTACATCATTTCTCATGCGAATAAATGAGATATTTTCTAAATTCTGTTGTCGTTCTGGCTGATCCGCAGTATGCTTTTCATAAATAGAAAACGCATTTTCTGTTGAGAGTGAAATAACTTTTTGTTTTTGAGTATTCTTGTTCATCATTTCAGGTTCTGTTTTTTGTTGCTTTGTCTGGTCATTGGACGCTGATTTCGTATGAAATAAAGGCATTTTTTTATCCAATTGATGAGAATACTTTTTTTTCGAGGATGGATATTTGTGTGTTTTTCTATTCGAATGGGTATGATGTTTAGAAAAATCTGGTTTACGTAAACTGATGGATTCTGTTTCAATTGGTAATTCAAATCTCAACGCTTCAATCACTTCAAGTCCGATTCTTTCGATATCTGATGGCAATTCTCCATGATTTATCGAACTCCACATATAATCATGCAATAATGCAGGTGGCGCATCAGGTGCAGCCAGACTGATGAGAGATAAAACAGTATCAGACAATGTGGTAACTTCAGTACGTTTTAAAGTTGTTTGAATGATAAAATCCGATCCATACACGCTTATTAGTGAAGTTTGCGTTTTAACTTTAAATGATTTCTGCGGATAATTTTGACATTTTTGAACATGGAATCGGGCTTTACCTTTATTTAATTGGATAAAGGCATTTCGTTGACGTTGCGCTGGATTAAAATGAAATCGATTCAAAGTTAGTTTTGTTGATGCGCCCAAAATAATTCGACTCCGATCATTCAATAGAATGCTTATACGTGATTTTAATTGTGTACACAATGTATCTCCTGTATAGAGTTTCATAAAATTTTTTGCTAAAAAGCCATGTTGCTCATTTTCATGAGAAATAATTGTTTCCCCCTCTGCATGTATGACTTGCCCAACTGTTATGCCGATACCGGATTCATATCTATCTTTAATAGCAATCTGATCCGGCAAAACAGAATTCGCCAATACAGGTGTGATATTTATGTTGTACAATACATAAATCGTTATCCACATTGATCGTTTTATTCTCATAATTTGGATTCGTAACATAAAAACAATACGATGTAAACAATTCAGAAATTATTTGTTTACACAGCAACCATAACAATCGTGTCTGAAAAAAAAATGAAGACTGACGCTAAAACTGATGTAAAAGGCATATGTTGTTAAAACAAATGGAGAGTCGGATGCTGAAATGGCAATGGCATTAAAACGTAAAGGAGCAGTTCGAATGTATGATATTTTTTTTCAACATCAATTTATTTCACGATATGGAGTTGCTATGAACATGATATTAATTGAAAAATTTCTAACGTTGTCTTGATATCAATGGCTGATAATGTTGAAACCAGTAATGATGCAGTCTCCATAAGTGACTGTTTCAAGTTGTCCATTATTTAGTTTTATTACAAGGGCGCCATTTTGATCAATATTCACAGCTTGACCTTCAATCGTATGATCCAACAAAGAAATTCGAACGTTTTTTCCGATGGTACAATTATGGACTTTCCATTTCTCAAGGATCTGGTCAACACGAATATCTGCAAATTGAACTAACAGGTTTTTACATAGCGTTTGAATGATACTATCTAAGTCAATATGGGTTCTAACAATATCGTTTAAGCTGATGGCACGAAATGCATCTGTGTTTATTTGATTGTTGACATTTAACCCTATACCAATATTTAAATATTCAAACTGATTCTCTAAATACTGTGTTTCAGTTAAAATGCCTGCAACTTTTTGTGTATCAATTAGAACATCATTGGGCCATTTAACATGCGCTGTGATATTGTATAACTGATCAAGCGTTTGAACGATTGCCAGAGCAGCACTAAACGTGTAGGCAAAACATTGTGTTGCATTCATTTTAGGACGAACCACCCATGTCATATAAAGACCGCCTTGATCTGATTGCCATTGACGTCTCATTCTTCCTCGTCCACAATGTTGATGTTTTGCAATTACAACTGTATTATCCGGACAATTGGCTTGAGACATTTTTCGAGCAATGTCCATTGTAGATGAAACAGATGTATAATAATAAGTGCATGAATTCTTTTGTATGTCAATTTTATATGGATTTTCTGTCATGATAGGGCTTTTTGGCAATTATCATTTATTTTCCCACAATTATCGTAGCATTCATCGAGAAAAGGTTCCAAATCTATATTTTTTAGTAAGACCTTGTTTTTGCTTTCATTTTTGGATGCTTGTATTAATTCTTCTGCATGTTGAACCATAGCTGTTTTACCAAGCGGATTATTCTGACAGATTAAAACTCCAATGCTAACAGTAATATCGAAGTCATGGTCAATTTCCGGAAAGGTATAGTTATGTGAGGCAATTTGACTGCGAAGCCGTTCACTTACAATGGATGCGCCCGTTTCATCTGTGTAAGGTAGGATTATCGCAAACACATCTTCGCTGTAGCGGGCAGCAATATCGACATCTCGTATACTTTTTGAAAGCAATATGCCGATATCCTTCAAAATGACATCACCCACAGATTTCCCTAGTGTTTTGTTTATTGTTCTGAAATCATCTATATTGATCATCATCAGGGATAAAGGAATTTTATTTCGTTTGACACGTTGCAATTCTTTTTCCAGGAAATGCAAAAAATAATTCTGATTATACAGGGTGGTTAGTGGATCTGTCAAAGCACTATGAAGGGCATTTTCAAAGCGATACATTTTTTTGTCATTTGTTTTGTTATGTTCATTATTCTCTGTCTCTGATGCACCGGATTCATATTGTAATGAAGCAAATGTTTCTCTTATCGTTTCGTAACCCTTAATTTGTTCCTGATAGGCTTTGATACGAATTAATGATCTGACACGCGCAACTAATTCTTCGAACATAATGGGTTTGTTTAAAAACTCATCTGCCCCCAAATTTAGGCCACGAATTCTCTGTTCTTTACTATTAAGCACGGTACACAAAATAATTGGAATATCGGCAGTTCTCTTGTTTGCCCGTACCGCTCGCACAACTTCGAAACCATCAATACCTGGCATTACAATATCTAGAATAATCAAATCCGGTAATTCTTTTTCAACAATATCAAGGGCATCCTCTCCGCAATAAGCTGAGATAGTATCATAGGAATACTCGGCCAACTGTTTTTCCATTAATTGGACATTCAGTGGCTCATCATCCACAATAAGAATTTTTCGACGCTGGGAGAAAGCATCTTCAATGTTTTTAATTCGATGATCTAATGTATGAACGTTTTGAGTATCTTTGGGTTGTGTTTTAGTCGCTTGATTCGGTCTTTTCTGTATGGCATTTTGCATGCAATCATTGAGAGTTGAGATAAATCCTTGCGTATTGATTGGCTTAACGATATAACCATCACAACCAGCAGCCAGGGCTTTTTGTTCATCACCTTCCATTGCTTTTGCTGTTAAAGCAATAACAGGTATATCCTTGTAAGCTTCAGTTGCTTTTATCCGACGCGTTGCTGTAAGACCATCCATACCAGGTAATTGAATATCCATCAAAATAATATCGGGTCGATGTTCTTCAATGATTTGAAATCCAATCTCTGCATTTTCAGCTTCATAAACCTTAAAATTACTGATCAATAATATCGTTCGAATTAATTTGAGATTTAATTTATTATCTTCAATGATCAGAATTTTTTGTGTTGCCATAGATACTGCCTTTGGAAATTTTTAACTTTGATACGCATGAACCGGTTTTCTTTGAATCATTAGTACGAATCCATAAATAATTGGTGTATCCAATACTGCGATTAAGCACTTAATGATCCATTGTCCATAAATTAATGGCCAGATCGGCATCACACCATAGAATGCAATGGTGACAAATATTACTGAATCCAAAAACTGAGAAACAGCTGTGGATAAATTGTTTCGTAACCACAAGTGTCGATTTTTTGTTAAGCGTTTCCAAAAATGAAATGCCCAAACATCATGCATTTGGCTAATCAGGTAGGCTGTCAGTGATGCAATAATTATTCTGGATGTGCTACCAAGTATTGACTCAAAAGCTGTATCATTGTGCCAAAAAGGTGCCTTTGGCCAGATCAGACTGATCTGTATCAAAGCAAAAACAATAAACAGAGCAATAAATCCACCAAATACAGCGTATTTAGCACGTTCTTTGCCCCAAACTTCACTAATCACATCAGTTGCGATAAATGTAACCGAATATGCGATAACACCTGCTGGTACAAATATTCCCATTATTGAAATAATCTTATTTGCCAATATTGATGAGATTGTAATACATGCTACAAAGACACTCAACCAGATGGAGTACCAATGATCATTTGTATACATAAGGTTTCTCCTATTATTGAATTGGGTGTAACCAATATTGTCGGAAACAAAAAAAACATCATTCATCATTGCTTGAACCAGGATTACACTGAATAATATGATTAATATAGTGTTTAGTATTCATTATCTTCAGCTTTTTTCTTTGTAAGTGTAATCCTGGTTCAAAAAAATTGATGCGCAAAATGTATTGACTGGCTATTTTTTTACACTCAATTGAATTCTTGGAGTTTAATACAATAATTTGATTTTTTTTTCAATACAAATTTAGAACTTAATTTTCCTAAGGAGTGACTGGGACGCCCTAAACTTATTAACTTTATAATAATCAATTCCATGTAGTCTCAAGTTCGACAGTTGTAGGTTAAACATGGCTATTAAAAAAAACAAAGGTGTTGAAAACATTAGCTTTGACCTATTTTGACCTTAAAAACACGTAGGCACAACACGAAATAAAAAATTTCTTGACAAATATATATACATGTTTATTTCATCTTCTTCAGTGTAATCCTGGTTCAAAAAATGGTGAGTGATAATTTAAATTCCGGCCATTTTGGTTACACTCAAATGAATTCACAAATATCAGAAGTTACTTGACAATTACGAATAATATAGCTACACATAATTTTAAAACTTTCTACAAAAAATAGATCATAAAACCAAATTTTTCTTGTTTTATTGCGATGAAACGAACAAGGCTGAAATTGAACACAATGTAAATACATTGTGCTTATCATCTTCATGGATTCACAAACACAAATCAGGTGTTAACCTTGGATTTTAAAAATGTGGAGTCAATAATCAATTGTTAAGAAGGTAAAAAAGACCTGCCCCTCATTTCGCATTTCGCCATCAGACAAAAATTGAACACTCATTGTTATCCCAATAATTTTTTGACGATATATTTGCTTTTTTCGTAACAATCTTACATGCAAAGGAGGATGGCGATGCCTATTTCAATTTCTCCAGCAAGTATCGCAAACTATGTATGTTTCATTACATGGTTTATTTCATTTTTATTGTTTTCTTCTTGCCATGTTGTTCCTGAAACAGAAACTGAATCGCAATCAATTGATGCGATTATCAAATATGATGGTTCATATACAGTTTCGTTTATTTGTAATGAATTACACATGGCAAATGCAACGATTGATATTCTGAATGGAACAATTGAAGGGGAAATTATACACAATCTAAACCAACAAACATTTAATGTAAATGGAATGGTTACTGAAAATGGAAGGTTAAATATTCAAGCGATTACAACAGAAACTGATGAACTGGTTGAAGTCATGGGGTCGATTGATAATAATGGCATGATTCAGGGAACTTATCAGGTAGGCCATAGAAATTGTAAGTTTATCGGTTTTTGTTTTAGCAAAAATAAAAATGAAATCGTTACGCAATATGATGGCACCTATCAACTTAATCTGATTAGTGATGGTAACAATGTAGCGAGTTTTAAAGCCAGTATTGAGCATGGTAAGTTTCATAGAGTGATTACCAATATTAATCAGAATTCTTATACAATTGATGGAAAAGTCTCAAAGAATGGGAGACTCATAATGAATACACTTTTTAGTAACTTGAATAATGGTGTGACTGTAATTGGTTGTATTCAAAGTGATGGCTCTGTTATTGGAATTTATAATACATACAATGGCAAAAAAGGCGCATTTTCGGGAAAAAAGATTTCTGAATGACATGGATGCAAGGTTAAATCTTTTGATCACAATCTTATTTTTTCAAAGAGAACGGCTATCATTGATGCAAGAATGGCGATAGATAAAAGTCTATAAATCTTTCGTCTATTTCGCTATCCGGACAGGAAACAGATATTGTATATTGATCACTATTGCCCTTTACATATGGAAAATAACGTGCCCCACTTTTCAAGTTCGTTTTGAGATAATACAATCCTTTAAAGTAATTTTGAAAACCATAATCTGATGCAGACTTAACAGCTTGTTTTTGGTTGTCAAGAACTTCAATAAAAAAGGCTTGATTTTTAAAACCATTATATCCTGAAATATGACACGTTCCTGATAATAAAACAGGATGAATATTGATATCATCCTGATCTGAAAAAATCCCCTTTATTTTGAATTCTTGTCCCAGGTCAACCCGATATTTCGCAATATAAATCAGAAATGATGTCTCCTTTTGCTTATTATTGGCAGTGGCTTTTACCCTGATAACAGCTTTTGTGCCAATAGCAGGTGAATGCGGAATTATTTCAAGCGAAGTGTTTTTGATTCTTGTTTCAATGTCTGGGTGATCTGAACCTGCGCTCAGGCGGATGGGATCACCATCAGGATCAACCACCTCAACTGGAATGGTAAAATACTCGAAATCTGGGCTTAAAATAATTGAGGATAATGCTTTTTTAAATAAGGGGCCCGAATCAGTATTGTCCCGGGCCAGCAAATTAAGATCATAACTGAATTCTGGACACCAGGCATGAATGACATAGTGATCCCCTAATCCTTGTTGGTATTGATAATAACGTGTAGATATGGAATGCCCCTTATGTGTTTGCGTTTTATTTTCAACTTTTAGAGCGGTTTGAATCTGGTATATCCCCCGATCAAAGAAGTATTCCATTTCCTGATCTGTCGCATTCACAAGCGTTTTTCCTTGTTTGTCCAAAATTTTCATATAAAAAGCCTGGTTCATAAATCCATTATATCCGGATAATCGACACCCTTTCTCCAGGATGATACGATGATTATTTTGATCATCCTGGCCTGTAAATTTACCAGGGATATCAATATGCTTGCCAAACCACACGCGTTCTCCTGAAAACATAATATTAAAATCAGCGCGGCTAGATATATTATTTGATGTTGCTGTGACATACAATGTTGAATCTGATACATGTCCCTTGTGCCGGTTTGAAATAACCAAAAAATGATCATCCATAATGGCCTGAATTCCATGATTATTCGAATCTGCTTTTACAGATATTTCTACCGGCAATCCCATTGGATGAAACGCATTGATTCGAATAATGTGTGAATTGAAATTTCTGGGTAAAATGATATCGGTCAATTCATTCTCAATAATGGGCGGGCCCGTATTATTGGCGATTTTTTGTTTTTCTGTTGTTGTTAGCATGCTGGTGTTAATTCGAACATCGTATTGTTCAAAACCTGGATCAAGTTCATAACAATGCATGGATTGCTGTTGATTCTGGCATAATGTAACAATAAAGTGGTAAATCCCTGGATCAAAATCATATTGAATCGCTTTTGAGCGGGGGGAACTTGATCCGAGGAGTTGATGAAATCGATCATAGATTTGAATATAGAACGCCTGATTTGAATAACCACGATCTCCCTGGATCACTGTGTGGCCTTTTAGCAATATATTCTCATAGCGATCCTGATCGGTTGTCGTATCAAAACGTCCATTGATACGATGGCCTCTAATCTGATCATGTTTTTCTAGATTATTCAATGAACAGGTATGCTGTTCACATGGTTTGATTGGATAGTACACGGTCAAGAATCCTGTAAAACGATACGTCTGACCAATACTTTGCTGATCTGAAAGTGATTCCAAAACAATCGGACGCGATAAATTGTAAAAACTGTCATGCTGCCCGCCCCACCCCATATTAATATGGTATCGCATTTTTCCACCGCGTTTTAATTTACCATCAATAATGGCCATGTGATCTATGGGTTGGCCCTTAAGACTTATTAATACAGGCCGCTTTGAATCAAGCTCTTGGTTGATAATGTCAAAAAAATTACGTTGATCTGACGTTATTTGTTGAATGTCACTTGAAAATCCAAAATGAGATACAAAGCGATTCATATCAAATGCAGCACCGGATTGATCATGTGGTCCAACACCAAATTGAGTCTGGTTGATTAAACTGATATCTCGAATCACTGCAGCCAATTCATCAATGGCATAGTCAGGCGTTTCCGGTGTCATGCGAAATGGCATCTTGTCCCAATACAGCCGTCGGTCCAAAACAGCAGTCAATGATTGTCCTTGCCATGAATGATGCACAACACCGTGTCCTTTCAGTGGATATTGATAGTAATACATGATCTGTGCAAGTGCGATATTGACACAACCCGCCACCACACGTCGGCCATTGTGCATAGGAAGAGCTTTGTTAAATGGGTAGTGTTGATGCCACTGGGTTTGAATTAAATATGGCGCATGATTCATGTGTAATTGTTTTTTTTGTGCAGGGGGTTGTTTCTTATTTTCAGGTAATGATTGAAATGAATTTTTGGTAGATTCAGTATTTTGTCGCATTGGTTCCCAATTGAAATCCCATGCATTGCCAGAATCTTCTTGCGTACAGGCAAGCAATACCACGATGCAAAATATGATGAAAGCCTGTTTGCATTTATTATTAGATGTTTTCATATCGTTTTCCCTTTGTACCAGAATAATTCTTATGTGATTTTGGTGAAAAAAATTTCCTTGTATTTTAGATATTGAGTTGCTATCAATGATATCGATAATTGATATATTATTCAAGAAGATTTTTAGAATTATATATACCATCCAAACAATTGATACATATTAAATGGGAAATTAGGAATGGAATGCTCGGAAAATAAGTTCCCCATTTAAAAATGCTTGACTGTTCAACAATTTAAAATCAAGCATATGCGTACCAAACTTTTCATTTTTGTTTTTGAACCAGGATAACGCTGAAAAAGATGAATAAGATGAAATAAATCACTTTTAATTCATCTTATTCATCTTCTTCAGTGTAATCCTGGTTCAAAAACAAAATGAACAATAATTAAATGAGGAACTTATTTTCAGAGATTTCCTTACTTGATATTCAAGTAATTTTGTTTTGAAAAAAAAACTGTCCATCATTTCAAAGGATAAAGGAGAATCTTAAATACTGTGAAACAACATCGTTTTATAATTGGTATTGATCTTGGCACAACCAATTCCGCTGTGTCATATGTGGATTTATCAGATGAATCCATTGCAAAACCCCAGATTCAAATATTTCGTATTCCACAAGTTACCGCACCAGGTGAGATTTCTCGCCTATCGGTATTGCCCTCATTTTTATACATTACTGGTGAGTATGATATTGATATTGAATCCACTCGATTGCCTTGGAATACCAACACATCAAGAATTACTGGCGCTTATGCACGGGATCATGGAAAGAAAGTACCATCACGATTGGTTTTGTCGGCCAAAAGTTGGCTTTGTCATAGCAAAGTGAATCGGCGGTCACCAATACTTCCATGGGGAAGTGACAAAACTGTTCGAAAGATTTCTCCTGTTGAGGCTTCTTCAGCTTATCTTAGTCATATTCGCATGGCGTGGAATGAGCGAATGGGTGATGATGAAGATGCCTGGTTGGAACATCAAATGGTGATTCTCACAGTGCCAGCTTCATTTGATGAAGTCGCACGTGATTTAACTGTTGAAGCCGCACGACTTGCTGGAATTTCCAATGTTGTCCTGCTTGAAGAACCATTGGCTGCATTTTATAGCTGGTTAGGACGACATGAAACTGAATGGCGTCGCTATGTGAATTCGGGAAATCATATTTTGGTGTGTGATGTTGGCGGCGGAACCACAGATTTTACATTGATTGCATTACAGGAAATTGATGGTAATCAACGATTCGAAAGAATTGCTGTGGGAGATCATTTGATATTGGGCGGCGATAATATAGATTTGACATTGGCACGAATGATTGCAGAAAAAATGAAGGGTTCATCTGAACAGCAATTGAGTCTTGATCGATGGCAATCATTATGCCATCAATGTAGGGACGCAAAAGAAGCCATATTATCGGATGTCGTAGAATCAAAACCAATCACACTTATCGGTGAAGGCAGAAGTCTCATTGCAGGTACGTTATCATCAAATCTGGATAAAAACGCAATCGAAAAAACTGTTTTGGATGGATTTTTTCCGATCATTAAATCAACAGACTTAAAAGCAGGAGAGGACAAAAAACAACGACAAGGAATCACTGAGTTTGGCTTGCCTTACGAACAAGAACCCGCAATTACAAAACATTTATGCCAGTTTTTGGCGAATCATCAACCCGAGTTAAATCATCTAAAACAGTCACAACGTTTTTACCAACCGGATGTTATTTTATTTAATGGAGGCTCATTAAAACCTGCATGGATACAAAATCGAATTTGTGAATCCATTCAATCCTGGTCAACAGCTGAACAGCCTCCTTCAATATTGAAAAATCCTGAGCCCTTTTTAGCAGTTGCAGTGGGTGCGGCCTACTATGGACTGGTAAAAATGGGACATGGTGTGCGTGTCGGGAGTGGAAGTGCGAGATCTTATTACCTCGGTATTGATACAAATGAAGGTAAGCAGGCAATGTGTATTGTTGAACGTGGTCAAGAAGAAGGGAGTGAAAATAAATTTGACAATAGCACCTTTGAAGTTCTGACGAATCAACCGGTACGTTTTGATCTGTTTAGTTCGAGTTATCGTTCAGGTGATCGAACGGGTGAAATTTTTCAAGTAGACAATTCTTTTTCAATCCTCCCGCCTCTTCAAACAGTCATTCAATATGGAAAAGGGACGATTCAAAAACGCCTGCCAATTGTTATTGAAACCGATTATTCAGAATTGGGCGCTTTATCTATCTGGTGCAAAGCGAAACAAACAGAACATCGATGGCAATTGAGATTTGAATTAAGAGATAAAATCAAGCAACAAGAAATTCAGGCTTTAGAAACTCTTGAAGAATCACAAATAGAATGTGTACGTGATGCTGTACGTAATGTATTTTCAAAAAATCTTGAAGCATCTCCAGAAAAACTCATGCAACAAATCACCGAAATTACCGGACGTCAAAAAGAAGATTGGCCTTTGAGTATGCTTCGGGATCTGGTGGACCTGATGATATCAATTAAAAAACAAAGAAACATTAGCCCGCAACATGAAAGTCGATGGCTCAATCTTACAGGTTATGCCCTTCGTCCAGGATTTGGTGATCCCTTAGATGAACATCGTATCGCCCAATTGTGGAAACTCTATAAAACCGGTCCGCAAAACCCAAGAAATCCACAGGTACTGAGTGAATGGTGGATTTTTTGGCGACGTCTCAGTGGCGGACTCACTGCTGGTCAGCAGAGACAATTCATGCAAGACTTGAAACCACTGTTTAAATCCAAAAAGAGCGCTAGCCGGAGAATTTTACCGCAAGAACGTATTGAGCTGTGGATGGCCATTGCCAACCTTGAACGTCTGAGCAGTGAAGACAAAACTGATTGGGTGAATCGTTTGATAAATGAAATTTCACCCAAAAAAGTGAAACAACAGCATTGGTGGGCATTATCCCGCTTATGTGCACGTGAGCTCCTATATGGACCTGTTGACAGGGTCGTCCATAAAGATAAACTTCAGCAATGGATTCAGTGGATCATGAAACAGGAATGGCGTAATATGAAACCCATTTGTGCGACCATTTCTCAAATGGCTCGAAAAACTGGAGATCGCAAGCGGGATTTAGACGATTCCTTTCAGCAAACAATCATTGACTGGTTGGTGTCTCATGGGGCTGAAAAAAATCACTTGAAATATCTTTCTGAAGTCATTGCTGTTTCACAACATGAAGAAAAAATGATTTTTGGCGAATCATTGCCATCAGGAATTGTTATGCGTTAGTGAGCTTATACAAGACCTCATTCTGAAGCGAATCGACCCCCTCTTTTGTAAAAGCTTTGTAAAACCAATAAAATTGCCTTGTAATTCTTATTATTTTTATTATACGTTAATTTTTAAATGTCACTTTCACTATTTTTTAGAAAAAAATTATAATTTAAGGAAGAAAATATGCATCTACCTGAAAAAACCATTTTTGATTCAAAATTTTCCAATTATTTCTTACACTATGTGGCACGTTTTATTCTATTTGTCATGGGTTGGCGAGTTGAAGGAGGCCCCCCTGATGTCAAAAAATTTGTACTCATCGCCGCACCACATACATCTAATTGGGATTATTTTTTTACCCTGCTAATGGCGTTTGCATTGAAGCTTCGTATTTATGCCATGGGAAAAAAGGAACTTTGTGAAGGCCGATTGGGTAAAGTAATTATGTGGTTGGGTATTGTTCCAATTGATCGAACAAAATCCAATAACACGGTCGATAGTGCGATTGAAGCATTCCAACATAATGAAAACATGATCATGGTTATTCCGCCATCAGGCACACGTGGGCGTGTAAAGCGATGGAAAAGTGGTTTTTACTATATTGCACTCGGGGCAGGCGTACCAATCTCTTTGGGACATTTGGATTATGCCACCAAAACAGGCAGTACTGGACCATTGTTCACACCAACAGGAAACTATGAAGCTGACATGATAGATATCAAAAAGCATTATAAAAATTTTCAGGGAAAATACCCGGATATGACATTGCATTATTTACCGGTCGAGATTCCGGTTTAAAAGAGTTTAGGAATGCGCAAAAAAAAGATTTCCAGTTCGCTAGTCGGATATTTCTGATTCGTCCGACTTAGGAAGGCTCGGAAAATAAGTTCCTCATTATTCAATATTTGTTGATGCGTTTTTGAACCATGATTACACTGAAGAAGATGAATAAGATGAAATAAAGACACTTTAAATTCATCTTATTCATCTTCTTCAGTGTAATCCTGGTTCAAAAAAAGGAATGCAATTAATTAAATGGGGAACTTATTTTCCGAGCTTTCCTAAGTATTTTTTAATACAACCTCGACATAGTCATTTTGTCCTCTTTCTCGCTGATTAAAAGTAATCATTTCTGCTACCAAACCCGTTGAAATGAATTGTATGCCTAATATAATTAATAGCACCCCTAATGTAAGCAATGGCCGGTGTCCAATGCTTTCACCTGCTAACCATAACAAACTTAAATACAAACATATGGTGAAACCGAATAAAAAGGATGAAAACCCAAAAAATCCAAATAAATGCATCGGACGTTTAAGATATTTTGTGAGAAAAATAACTGTAATAAAATCAAATAGTCCATGCGTAAACCGGTTGAACCCATATTTTGAATGTCCAAATGGCCTTGCATGATGTTTCACAGGTATTTCTACAACTTTAAATCCCATAGAAAAAGCAATTGCCGGCGTAAATCGATGAAGATCCCCATATAAAGGGAGTTTGCGTGCAAGTGTTTTTCTATATGCTTTATAGCCACAGTTATAGTCATGCAATTTTAAACCTGAAACAAGGCCTATCATGAAGTTAAACAACTTTGAAGGCAAGTTTTTGCTTAACATTGGATCCTTTCGATGCTGTTTCCAACCTGAAACGAGATCATAACCTTCTGAAATTTTATTGATAAAAAATGGTATTTCTAAAGGGTCATCTTGTAGATCAGAGTCCATCGTAATGATAATATCATGCTTAGCAAGCTTAAAACCATTTGATAATGCAACTGATTTTCCAAAGTTTTTACGTAATTTAATCACGTTTACGACTGAATTATCGCTACCAATTTGTTGTAGAATATCAAACGAATTATCATTGCTGCCATCATCAACAAATATTATTTCAAAACGTTTATTGATGTGTTGCATTTGGTTCATAATTTGATCATATAGAACCCGAATACTTTTTTCTTCATTAAAAACCGGAATTACAAAAGATATATCCATAAACGACCTCGTTTTATTACAACCTACTGATTTAAAATTTTAAATTTTTTATAATAAGCATATAAACATATCATATAGATGAAAAAGAATAGCAAACTTATTATTATTCCTATGGTACCACCTGGAATTGTGTAGCGCAATTCAACCGCATGTGCGCCTTTGTCAATCAAGAGGCCCATAAATCCACTGTTCACGAGTTTAAGGGGAATGGTTTTGCCATCAACTGTTGCTATCCATCCTTTATCATAAGGAATTGAAAAGAATAGTAATTTTTTCTGAGTTAGATGAATGGTCCCTTTTATATGATTGTGAGAGTGCTTTTTGATCGTAAACACTTCGTTTTTTAATTTTTGAATATCCTCCTGGTATAGCTCAAGAGTATACCTGTTTGGTATATCAGTGATATTGTAAACGTTCAATTCATCAACAATGTCTTTATCATCAGTATGAATTACAGCGCTTCGTAAAAGAATAATTTCCTTTTTAAATGTGCTTAACTGCATAAAATGCTTGTATGATATATATTTATCATACGTAAAACCCAATGGAAGAAAATTCTTGTTTTTTAACACATGAACATCATTAAATGCTTTTATTTTTTCATATCCAAGTTTGAGATAAGCAGCATCCTCACGTTTACTCAAATTGTATTTTATACTTGCCAATGTTTGAAGAAAAGGCCGTGTTATCAAACCTTGTGCCCAGCGTGTTTGAAATTCATTATTACTTTGAATCACGCCTGTATCTGAGAGAAATTTAATATAATAATGTTGATTAAATGAGCAATAAGACGATGTTCCATAAAATCCCTGAACCAATGCATCATTGAGACTTGTATGGATTGATATTCCAGACGCATAGTCCTTATTGATTCTGAAGAAGCCTTTATCATGGGATTGTATATATTTTAATGCCTCAATTGTATAGTCGTTATATCCTACTTTTTCATGAAGTTCATCACTTGAAACCACAAATCTTTTATTTACTGTGATATATGAAAACAATGTCACTTCAACACAAATCGTTATCAATAATGCCAATTTTGCAATACTTTTATATTTTTTGACGCTCAGCAAGAAGATAAGGATTGTATAAAGTACTAAAAAGCTTGCCACTAATGATTGAATTTCCGGAACGATTATATTGTTATTTTCTGGAAAATAAGGGAAATATAATATGAGCAGTAAAGCAAAAAAGGTTGAGATTAAGATAGGGATATTGACCACGTTTTTTCTGATAATAATTTTTAAAGCAAAGAGGCTGTAATAAAGCAATACAATCGGAATAAAGAAAGAAAGACCACCTTTGTAGTAATCACCTGAAAACAAGTAAAACGAATATCTGAAAAAAGGAAGAATAACAATGATTCCCCAAAAAACTAAGAAAATAGAAAAAATAATTCTTTTTTGTTTACAAATAATAAAAAATAATTGAGGAACCAGAAGAATCGTTATAAGACCACAGTAAAATTCCGGCGCTTCAAGGTAGTTGAACCATCCTTTGTATTGACTCCCTGTCCCAAGAATATCGTTAGAAAAAAGTCGAAATAGTGCGGTAATATAATGCTCAAAACTACCAAGGGTAAATATGGGTGTATTCAGAAGTTTGTTAAAATAGCCAGCTTCACCACCTACTCTAGGACTTTGTAACATCCTTTGCAAGTCATTGAACATAAAAATGAAGACCATTGAAATACCGAGCAACGTTAAATAGCCAAGTTTTACATAGAGTAATAGCAATCCTTTAATCTCAAATTTATATTCATCCGCATATCTAAACATGGAATAAAAAAAGATGAAAAGCCCAAACATAAATAAATAAAATGTAGAAAATGCGCCAATCAATGCAACAGATAAAGGAAAGTATATCCACACCTTTTGTTTAAATAGTTTTTCAAAAGAAAAAAGTAAAAATACACCATATGTGACAAACAGAGAATGTCGATACCATCCACTGCCGAGGATGATATATCCGGAAAAAGAACAAAGTATCGCACCAATTATCGAAATATATTTATCTTGTAATAATGTTTGCAAATATAAATAAAAAAAAATGCCACAAATCAGGATTTTAAGGACTTCAACATAAGCAATACCATACGCTAACTGATTCTTGCCCAGTAAATACAAAATTAAACAAAATGGGTTGGAAATACCCCCAGGAAATATATTTTGACCCATGCCTTGAGAAAATGACCATTGAGGGATTCCCTCATTTCGTAAATATTCTGACACGTGGATAAAAACAGGATAGGCATGATTATAAGAGTCACTTCCAATATCTTTAAAAATGTAGACATTAAAAAAGAGTAAGAATTGATTAAACACGATAATACAGATAAAAACTAGGATGCATAAAAGTGTCATTAATCCATATTTTTCAGTGTATGTATTATTGGATAAATTCATGTTATTGTTTTTTCTCATAATTCATTAATAATTATTTATAATTTTGCAAAAAATATGCCTTGGAATGAATATATTTTAATCAAGCCGGGGGTCCGGGTCAGTCTGACATATTCGATTAATCTAAGTGTCTTTTCTGTTCAATGGGTTAAGTTGTTTTTTCGAAGGTTAAGTAGGCGATCATATGTTTTCGGGTAGATCGTAGTAATCGAAATCCAGCCAATGTCCGAAACCAATGTAGGGGCGAACATAAGGTTCGACCAACCAGACGAATAACAAAATATTAACTACGATCTACTCGAAAATTTATGATCGCTTACTTAGGAATTCTCGAATAATAAGTTCCCCATTTTTATTTTTCAATCATTTTAAATGGTTATTTCTTAAAATTTGGCGAGAATACTTTGCAATTTTTATGCCTCAATATTGATTTAAATTGAGGCATTGATATTAATAAAACAAAAATGGCATATTTTTTTGCATAGCAGCACGCTTATTGGCTCCATAACAATTTGATTTTATTGAATTTGGGAAGTTATTTTCCTAGAATTCCTTAGTAGACGGCAGAGTCGCCAAGTATGCTTTCTCCGGGAATGAGAAAAAGTGTTAACTTCCTTTCAGCACATATGAAGGGTGCCGA
>Ga0272440_1000102_pt1 | contig 69426 bp, 40 predicted proteins | sample SSMMMBAug17_FD_192440 | JGI IMG/M metagenome (GOLD analysis project Ga0272440, IMG submission 192440) | Marine sediment archaeal communities from Little Sippewissett salt marsh, Falmouth, MA, United States - SSM-MMB-Aug17 | ecosystem: Environmental > Aquatic > Marine > Wetlands > Sediment ... | reverse complement strand
GTCTTTGATAGAGTTCCATCTTTTCCAACAGCATTGCATTGGTAACAGATTTATCATCATCACTGTATCCAAAGGTAGCTGTTGTCAGGATTAAAATAAAAAGTAAACCAGAATATTTCATATGATACCTCCACTCAGTTTTTATTACATAATTCATTATTTTCTCAAATTTGTCACATAATTCATTATTTTCTCAGGTTTGTCAACAGCAAAGTATACAAGTTGGCATAAATTCTGCTTTTTCAGAGATTTCAAAATTGTTGCGATTATTTAATCGAATACTATTATCTCAATAAAGGAACACATAATTATGGTTCAGTCAAAAGATATGCCAATACCTGTTACCCAAAGTATATCATTTCAATTGGCAAAAAAAGGTTTCATTGCTGCCATACTGATGGCATTAATACTGGGAATTGCACAGTCCATCTGGGGTTATTTTCTGCAAAAGCAAATTAATAACAATACCATACAAGAAATTCTCAATGCGGTTCGAGATTCAGCAACCCAGTCAATTGTTAATAATGACAAAAATTTTGCGCGAATGATGTTGGGTAGTTTGATTAAAAAGGACTTTATTCTTGAAGCCACAATATATTCCAAAGCCCATGCCGTGTTTGTTTCGGTCAAGAACTATTCATCAGTGGATGCCCCCTATCGGTTCATTACAAAATTGATATCTGATGAATATTTTCAAAACAGTATTCCGCTGATCTACGAACAAAGCCTGCGAGTGGGTACTCTTGAATTGACAGTAGATCATCATCAATTGTTATCCCCTTTGTATCAACGCGCCATATTATCGATTCTATTATCAACCATACTTATCTTAATTATTTGTATTATCATGTTTGCTGTGTTTCAGCGAAATGTCACCAATCAACTGGAGGTAATTATTCAATCCTTTCGCTCTATCAACCCGCGAATGATTGATAATGCACAACTAAAACCCTTGCCTGGCCATGAAAAAGATGAATTGGGATTGCTGATTACCATTGCCAATGAATTTATCCGCGCAAATGCGCATCATATGGCAGAACGAATTGCGGCTGAAAAACAATTGCGCATGTTAAATGAAGACCTTGAATATCGTGTCAAAGAAAGAACTGATCGCCTCTACAAAAAGATTGTTCAATATGAAAAGGCTGAAAAACAGTTGCGGATGTACGAAAGAATTGTGTCATCAACCACTGATATGATTGGCCTCATTGATCAAAACCATCAATACATTCTGGTCAACGAATCTTATGAAACCGCTTTTGGTAAAGATCCTTCAGAACTGATTGGAAAAAATATTGAGGAATTATTCGGCACTGAGATGAAAGACCAGTTAGAACCCAAACTGGAACGATGTTTCAATGGCGAAACCATTGCCTTTGAGATATGGTATACCTATCCCAAAACCGGTAATCGGTATATGAGTGTGCATTATTCCCCCTGGATTCAGGATGATATTATTGAGCATGTGGTTGTTTCTGGTCGAGATATCACACGACTCAAGCGTGCAGAAGAGCAGCTTCAGTTGGCAAGGGCTGAAGCTGAGGAAGCCAACAACGCCAAAAGTGAATTTTTGGCGCGCATGAGTCATGAGATTCGTACCCCCTTGAATGCAGTGATCGGACTGACCCATCTTGCCATGCAGACCAATTTGACCAATAAACAATATGATTATCTCAATAAAATTGGCATATCATCCCAGTCACTGCTCACAGTAATCAATGACATTCTGGATTTTTCTAAAATTGAAGCGGGCAAATTAACCATCGAACATGTCAATTTTCAACTGGATGAAGTCCTTGAAAAATTGTCTAGCATTCTGAGTATCAAAGCCCATGAAAAGGGACTTGAATTGATTTTTGAAATTGCTCCTGAAGTTCCCAATAAACTTGTTGGAGATCCTTTAAGGTTGGGCCAGATACTGACCAATTTAACCAACAATGCCATTAAATTCACAGAACAGGGTGAAGTGATCATTCGGGTGCAATCCCGAAAAATCGATGATTGCAAAGCAATGCTTACCTTTTCGGTGATTGATTCTGGTATTGGTATGAACGCAAAACAAATTACCAGGCTATTTAAATCTTTCAGTCAGGCAGACACATATATTACAAGAAAGTATGGGGGGAGCGGTTTGGGACTCTCAATTTGCAAAGGCCTAATTGAAATAATGGGCGGAACAATTACTGTCAGCAGTGCGCCGGGAAAAGGAAGCACTTTTTCATTCAATTGCCCCTTTGATTGGAAAGATTCTGATACCCCTTCTGAAATGAAATCAAAAGACAACTCAAAAATTCATATTTTATTGGTGGATGACAACAAAGCCTCACGCATCATTTTTAAAAAAACATTGATATCATTTTCATTTCGTGTCACTGAAGCGGGGAGTGGACAGGAAGCCTTGGATATATTGTCATCAGATCGGGATCATCCCTTTTCTTTGGTCCTGGTAGATTGGAAAATGCCAGAGATGGATGGAATTGAATTGACAAAAAAAATCAAAACCTTGTTAGATGGCAATACAATACCATCCATTTTGATGGTTACCGCTTATAAAGACCATAATGTTTTCAATAATGCCCGATCGGCTGGTATTGAAACTGTTTTGGGTAAGCCTGTTAAACCCTCAGACTTGTTGGACAGCATCATGTCCAGCCTGAACAAAACTCAGGTAAAAAAAATTATTGAACATAAGATAGCGCCACAGCGCTATAAAGACAAATACCAATTGACAGGCAAAATATTGCTGGTTGAAGATAACAAGATTAACCAGGAAGTGGCTCAAGAATTATTACAATTATCAGGCTTTCAGGTATATATTGCTGGCAATGGCAAACAGGCATTGGATTTGTATGTCAATCAAACAGAAAAATATGATGCCATCCTCATGGACATTCAAATGCCTGTTTTGGATGGCTACGCTGCCACGAAACGCATTCGTCAGCATGAATCAGAACAATCCAGACTGCCTGTTCCAATTATTGCAATGACAGCCCACGCCATGACTGGTGAAAAATCAAGGTGTTTGTCAGCAGGTATGAATGATTATACCACAAAACCCATTGATCCAGATATATTAATCCAGACCCTTTGTCGATGGATTCCGCATCTAAAAAATAATTTTTTGCCAAAAACACAAAGCGCTGTTCAGACATTACTAACAACCACTTATCCCGGGCTTAATATTGCTAATGGCCTGGCACGTGTTTCAAATCAGGAAGATACCTATTTGTCAATCCTCAAATCCTTTGTTCATGACTTTTCTGATTGCGCCACACAAATCAGGCAAGAATATGAAAACCAGTTTTATGATCAAGTCAAACGACTGGTGCATACTCTCAAAGGGGTTTCAGGAAATATTGGTGCAGGGTATATCTTTAATACTTGCTGTGATATTGAAATACTACTAAAAAATCAAGAATATCATTCTGTTGAAAAACATCTCCAAAGCCTTGAGCTGAATTTGACAGATACAATCAATGCAATTCAATCCATTGTTCAATCTGAAAAAGAAAAAAAAATTTTTAAACCTCACACTATTGATCATCCCATGATCACTCATGAAGAAATAACACATTTATTGAATGAGTTTGACCAATTATTGCAACAGCATAATTTAGATGCAGAACTGATTTTAAAAAAGCTCAAGGCATTTTTTAATAATACTGACTTATTGAAGGAATTATCTATTATTTCAGACCATATGGTTCGATATGATTATTTCAATGCGCATAATCACTTTATCCAGATAAAAAAAAGAATACAGGAGAACATAAATGATACAAGATCAAGGAAAAAAGAAAATACTGATCGTTGATGATATCCCATCAAATATACAAATACTGGCAGAAGCCATGCGCCAGGATTATCAAATCATTTTTGCCACAAATGGTAAAGAAGCTCTTCAAATGGCACAAGTTGACCCTTTGCCGGATTTGATTTTACTGGACATTATGCTTCCGGACATTGATGGTTACTCTGTATGTAAACTGCTCAAAAAAGATAAAAAAACCAGAGAAATTCCTATCATATTTATTACTGCCAAATCACAAGAAACTGATGAAACAAAAGGGTTTGAATATGGTGGCGTGGATTATATTATCAAGCCATTCAGCATACCAATTGTCAAAGCACGTGTACACACCCATATTGAATTAAAACGCAAAAGGGATATGTTGGAAGACATGACCATTCGATTGGAGCAACTGAATCAAACCAAAAATAAATTTTTAGGCATTGCTGCCCATGATCTGAGAAGTCCATTGGGATCAGTTCGAGGATTTTCACGCCTGTTAATTGAAGAATTATCAGGAACCCTCACACAAGATCAACAGGAGTTCCTGGATATTATTTACCAGCAAAGCAAACACATGCTGGCATTGGTGGATGATTTGCTCGATGTTGCAGTTATTGAAAGTGGCAAGCTGGATTTGCGCATTCAAATGGAGAATGTTATTGAAATGATTGAAAAACGTATTCGATTATTTCAGCACGATTTAAGTAAAAAGAATATTGAAATAACCACGCAACTTGACAGCATTCCGCCAATCGCTTTTGACCGAACACGAATTGCACAGGTTGTGGACAATTTGTTAAGTAATGCTATCAAGTTTTCACCTGAAAATGGAAAAATTGCTGTTCATGTTAAAAAGCATGATGATAATATTTGTATTGATATCAGTGATGAAGGCCCCGGTATCCCCCTGGAGCATCAACCCCATATTTTTGGTGCTTTTCAGAAATTCAGAAAAAAACAGGCTGGCAGTGAAAAGTGTACTGGCCTGGGGTTATCCATTGTGAAACGCATCATTGATGCCCATGATGGCAGCATCAATGTTTTGAGTGCGCCTGATCAGGGGACCACCATGAGTTTTTCACTTCCAATTTAAGGAATGCTTTTTTAACATAAGTTTCTCATTATTTCAGAGCATTCCTAAGGCTGTTGGTTTCCAGCTTTTCTAAGGCGGCTCTTAAGGTCCCCAATTTTTTTCAATCATAGCCTCATTTAGGCAAATATTGTTAAAATATATCATCGCCTCAGACCACCCCCAAAATCGTCTGCGAATTACCTGAACATCAATGATTTGTCCATAAATCATTGATTTGACATAATGACGTGCCTTTTGGCCAGAAATAGTCTCTCTGTCAGGACATTGAACCTTGTAAAGTCTAAGCTTTATACGATTCTGAAACCAATGCCCATCAATTCGAGCGATAATGCATTCACCATTGTATACTTTTACACATCGAGCAGAAAAACGCGATGTCGCCTGGCAGGATTTTAATGAAACTATCGTAACAGGCAAAAAGATAATCAATGCAAACAATAAATAATGTTTGTTTTTTATATTCAGGCTGTTGTTTAATTTCAATATAATGTTTCCTGGGATTGGGGGAAATACCAACATTCCCCTTGAAATTTATACAGAAATATGAGAATATAATTGCAAATTAATAAAAACTTTATCATAAAGGAACTAACTATGGCAAAAAGAAAAATCAATAAACGAAAACAGTTGTTAAAAGAACCGGATGAATTTCTTGTTTTTTCAAGAAGGGCATTCAATTATGCAATGAACAATTATCAAGTAATTCTTGGGGGGCTGGGAGGCATTATTCTGATCGCCTTGATTATTCTTGGTATCCGGGCATGGCAGCAATCATCCGAAGACACAGGCGCCCTCAAACTCACTGAGGCCAAAACCATATTTTACAAAACCCTTGAAAAAAATCCACAAGATATTGAAGCCGCCTTTTCAGCAGCGCAAACAGGTTTTGAAACTGTTTTGGATGATTATAGCGACACTGTTGCTGGAAAAATGGGAACTATTATTTATGCCAATATGTGCTACGAAACAGGTCGCTATAATAAGGCCATTTCTCTATATGAAGCAGCCATGCACTTTTTTGAAAAAACAGCTTCTATTTATCCATTGATTCGGTATAATTTGAGCTATGCGTATGTTGCCAATAAAGACTATGATAAAGCGCTTGTTATTCTTGAAGAGGATGCTTTTTCACCGGATGGTTTGCTGCAAAGTGATATGTTATTCTTGTTAAGCCTGGTTCATGACCGCAAGGGCAATACTGAGAAGCGTAATGAAATATTCAAAATGATCCAGTCTGGTGATGAATCTGCATTGTTTTATGATATTGTCAACAATCGCCTGTCAAAACAATCCTGAAAAATGACAAAAAAAAACGAACCCGCTTTTAGGCGGGTTCGCCAAAAAAAATAGATGGTAGGAGGAAAACATAATAAAGAAATTATTTATTTATTTATTATCTTTATTTGTTTTATATTCCTTTCTGCAATCGTGATGCCAAATCATATAAGAAATAATATTATCTAATAAAACAGAATAGTTACAATCCAAATATCTTTTTTTAAAAAACATTTATCCATCAAAATGTTCAATTTTTTGAACTCTATTTTTATTTTTGACAGAAACACACGAATAACTATTTAAAAATATTATAAATATTGGATTTAAAATTTTGAACAAATATCTATACCATTCAGATTATCCAGATTAACCAATTGATATTTATATAATTGATAAGTTCAATTTTTTGAACCTATCTGGATCTGATAATTTTTAATTTTATAATGCAATAGGCTTTTTTTGATACCCAGGATTTGTGCTGCTTTGGATTGAACATTATTGGATTGAATGAGGGCACGTTGGATCAAGTTTTTCTCAATGAGTGCCAGGGTTTCAGGCAGGGAAGATTGAATAGAAATATCATCAGGGTTAAATGATTCCTGAGAATGACCTCGCAGTTCAACAGGAATATCAGAGACTTTGATTGTGTCAGTGTTTGATAAAATAACTGCCCGCTCGATAATGTTTTCCAACTCACGAATATTGCCCGGCCATTCATAATCATAAAAAAGGCGTAAAACATCCTGATCAATTTGAGAGACTGCAATTTTTCTGGCATTTTCTGTTTCATATTTTTTCAAAAAATGAGCTGCCAGTAGAGGGATATCTTCATATCGTTTTCTTAAAGGGGGCAAGGAAAAATGAACCACGTTAAGTCGATAATATAAATCTTCACGAAATCGGCCTTCTTTCATTTCCAGAGCAAGATTTTTGTTTGTTGCAGCAATTAATCTGGCATCAATGGTATGTAACTCCACGCCGCCCACCCGCTCAAAAGAACGTTCCTGAAGAACCCTAAGGAGCTTTACTTGAAGATTGGGCGACAATTCACCAATTTCATCTAAAAAGAGAGTGCCATGTTCAGCAATCTCGAAACGTCCCTTTTTCAGGGCTGAAGCGCCAGTAAAAGCACCTTTTTCATGGCCAAACAATTCACTTTCCAATAAATTTTCAGCCAGAGCCGAGCAATTAACTGCTATAAAAGGTGCATCATGCCTGGTTGAATTAAAATGAACCGATTTGGCCACCAGTTCTTTTCCTGTCCCGCTTTCTCCCTCAATCAACACAGTGGCATTGGTTGGCGCTACTTTTTGAATGGTTTGGAAAATGTCACGCATGTTCTTGCTTTTACCAATAAGATTTCCAAAGTTATATCGGCTTTGCAGTTCTTTTTGAAGTCGTTTATTCATGCGCATCATCTGGTACATGTTCAACGCAATTTTTACAGACAGAAGGAGCTGTTCATTTTGAAAAGGTTTGAATATATATGAATGCGCTCCTTTTTTTACCGCCTCTTCACCTTTTTCAACTGTACCATGGGCAGTCATCATAATAATGGGAATATCGGCATTATAGGCTTTGATATGAGACATCAAGGTCATGCCATCCATGCCAGGCATTTTGATATCAGTCAATACCAGGTCAATATCGTGTGCTTTTATTTTTTCAAGAGCTTCCACTCCGCTGGATGCAGTAACTGTATTGTAACCTTCTTCCTCAAATACTGCACTGAGAACAAAAGGATAATTTTTTTCATCATCAACAATTAATATTCTTTCCATAATGAATGTTCCTAAGGAATAGCAACCATTTTTTTTTGTTTTTTCTTTACCTGAGATCCAATATTCATCAAAATGCCCATAACCGCCATATGGCAAATCAAGGATGTGCCACCATAACTTAAAAATGGCAGGGTCAGGCCTTTTGTGGGTAGTAAACCTAATGTCACGCTCATGTTGACACATACCTGTAATGCCACAGCGATTGTAAATCCTAATGCCAGGCAGGAACCAAAAATATTGTCAATATTTAATGAAATGGCAAATCCCCGCCAGATAATTAATCCATAGAGTGTAAGAATGACCACCACGCCAATCAGGCCCAATTCTTCACCAATCACAGAAAAAATGAAATCAGTATGGGGCTCAGGCAAATAGAATAATTTTTGATAACTCTTTCCAAGACCTGCCCCCCAAAAACCACCAGAACCAAAGGCCATCAATGAATGAATAATTTGATATCCAGCTTCAGTTCGGTATTGCCAGGGATTTAAAAAAGTAAGAATACGTTGAAGTCTATAAGGTGCATTGATAACCAGATAATAGGCTGTTGGAATAAATAATAGCACACAGCCCAACAGGTGTGAAATAGGAATGCCGCCAGAAAATAGCATCAAAAATGTCAGCGTGGCAATGATAACCACAGAACCAAAATCCGGCTGCAACGCAATGAGAATAAGAAAAGTCCCAACGCATAAGACATGGGGAATAATGCCAATGGAAAAAGATCGTAGACGCTCTTTTTTCTTATCCAAAGAGTATGCCAGGTATAGAATAATTGCAAAACGAGCAATTTCAGAAGGCTGAAAGGAAATCCCCCAGATATGAATCCATCGCACTGCACCGCCAGCACGATGACCAAAGCCTGGAAAAAAAATGGAAATCAACAAAATCATACAAACAATCAGGCCTGGATATGCCAGTTTGCGATACCATTGGTAAGGAATATTTCGAAAAACAATCATGACAATGCCACCCAATAATGCAAAAGTGAACTGCTTGCGTAAAAAAAAATATTCTGAACCATAATTTTTTATGGCAATGGCAGAACCAGCACTGTATACCATGATTACGCCAATACCGGTCAAAAATAGCACAGCAGTCAGAATCAGGCTGTCATACCGGGCAGTATTCTCATTTTGTGATAAAATTTTGGGGGCGTATGCTTTGTCTCCCCAATCATCGGAAATAGTGGATGTCAGGCTGGATCCTGTTCGGGGAGAGGCGTCGAAATGCGTAATGTCGTTGTGCATATTACCTGTCATTTTATTCATGTTTGTGGCACCGGATGCGGCCTTTGAAAATATCAATAAATCCCAATCGTTCTCCACAAACCTCACAACGCATATCAGCACGCCACTGGGCCTGACGACGACGACTGGCATCAGCCGCATTTCGTTCAATAATCTCATCAAGGGCATCTTTGGGCATAATTTTATAATGAATTTGCCATAACCGGATGTGTGTATCATGAGATGCACTTGCCAACATCATGCCATCGGGTGAAAATGCAACAGCACTGACAAAATCTTTATGCACGCTCAATCCATTAATTTCTTTGCCTGTCTTGACATTCCACAATTTAACCTGTTTGTCATGGGAACCTGATGCCAGGGTAAGGTTGTCTGGTGAGAATGCTACGCAATTAATGCGTCTCAAATGCCCCTGAAGTTTCAGGGCTTGTTTTTTTGATGTCATATCCAGAAGGCGAACTGATTTATCATGAGAACCTGCAGCCAGTGTTAAACCATCCGGTGATATGGCCAGAGCACTGATATAATTTCTGGTTTGACCTTTAAATATATGGATTTGCTTCTTGGACAAGACATCCCACAATTGCACAATATCCCAACTGCCTGCTGCCAGTTGAAGACCATCGGGTGAAAAGCAAAGGCTGCGAATATTGTCAGAAAAGTTATCAAATGTATGCACATGCTGCATTTTTTTGCAATCCCACAGCCGGACTGTCTGATCATTGGAGCCGCTGGCCAATATCATACTATCCATGGAAATGTCCAGAATCTCCACACTGTCTGAATGGCCTGTCAATGTTGCAATTTCATTACATGTTTGAAAATCCCATAGCTTGATTGTTTTATCCCATGATGCACTGGCAAAATAATTACCATTTGGAGAAAATCGCAAACAATTGACCGCTTTTTTGTGGCCCTTGATAACGTTTATTGATTGATAGTTCTCAAGATCCCAGATCCGAATAACACCATCTTCGGACCCACTGGCCAATCGAGTGCCACAAGGCGAAAACGCAATTGTCAGCACACTGGATTTATGATCTGATAATGTGGCAAGGTCAATACAGGCAATGGGGTTATCCAATAAATAGGCAATTTTTTCAGAGGCTTGCGCCTGTGTGACTCTGGTGAGATATTGAAAATCTGTGTTGTGATGCACCAACGACTTGGTTTCATTGAGCAAATCAAATATTTCTTTTTCAGCAATTTCTGTATCTTTTTTGGTATGACTTGTACTTGTATTGACAAACTGATGTTGCTGTTTTTCATACAGATGAATTGGCTCTGGGCGTTGCTTTTTTTTGAGGGAATGCCCGTGTTTGAATGCCTGATAGTATGTATCAGATTCCTGTAAAATAGGACAGGCATCACGATAATCCATATATGAATTTTTTTGATAAATCTGATTGGCTTCATTGAACAATGATTTCCATTGGGAAAAATCGTCTGGATGACGCTGCTGGTATTTTTCCAGGTGACGATCAGCGATCATTGCCAGATGGATTGTATCACATTCAGATTTGGCGGCATTACGAAGGCCTACAAATGTCTGAAATAATTTATCCACAACAGGTAAAAAAGTATCATCCAGATGTGCTTTAAAGCCATAGAGCAAATTTTGTTCAACCAGATTTTTTATCAATTTCACACAAGATTCATCACCAATAGTTGCTTTCAGTCTCGCAAGGCTGTATGCAGCTTCATGAAAATCGGGTGATATCGCAAGTGCCTTTTCAGCGTACTGGATCGCATCATTGTCTTTTTTTAAAATATACGCACAATTACTGGCATGAAAAAAAGATTCTGAAACATATTGAGGGGTGTTTTCTGCTTGAAAGTATTTGGCTGACTGAAGAAAAAGAGTCAAAGCCAAATCAATATCCAGGTGACTGATCACATATTGGTGAATCAGGCCCTTTGTATACAATATAAAAGGATCATATTTTTCATAATTTTCTGCAAGTGTCAGGTTGTCCAGGCTTTCATCATAAAGATCATTTAAAAAATGCTTGCATGCCTGGACAACATAGTATCTTCGTTCTTTCTGAAATTCAGGAATACCCAATTGGCTGCAAAGGTCGTCTTCATTTAATCTGGAAATGGCATTGCGATGAATGTAAAGTGCCAGTTTCCAATGAAAGTATGCACCCGCCTGAGCGACCCGATCGTATCTTTTAAGGAATTTATCTCCCATAGAAAAGACTTTTTGAAGCAATTCACGCATGTCGTTTATATTACCTGTTTCGTGTTTGCTGTCATGGGTTTGAATGTACCGCCGCAAGGCAGGCATACTGGTAAAAACGTTTAATAATTCCTTTTGCTTTTGCCTCTTTTGATCTAAATCACCCATTTTTTTTCCACTGGGATGAGGATGATACACTGACGAATCATGAGACACACGCTTGACAGTATAACCCTTAGAGGATATATTTTTTTTATGAACTTTTTCTCGAGATGAATCGAATCTGTTTTCCTGATTATTTGTCGATGAATCACTGATAAATTGTTTCCAGCTTTGTCTGTCACGATTGTATAAGATCATAATTGATTCTCCGCATTTTTTGTTGTTATGGCATGATACTTGCCCATATCAAAAGAATCGGATTGTTGAAATTTCCAGAGGAAACCTCATCTATTCAAAGTTGGCATGTAATATGAATGCACTCATATTACAATTAACTCTGATAATTTCACAGTAAACACTGGTCATGAAATTATATTATTGAATTTATTTTTGTATACAAATACACTGGTATGTCAAGAACAAATATTCTCAACAAGATTCGTCAAACGTTTTCAACTATAAAAAAAGGTCGTTCAGACTCAAAAAAAATACATTCAACTGTCGTTTTTATTGCCAGGGAACGACTGCTTATCGCAAGATATAACAAATATTGTTGAATAAAGGAAATCTTATGGTTAAGAAGAAACAAAAAAAAACACTCGGTCAAATTCTTCTTGAGCATCGATATATTACCCAGGACCAGCTTGATGAAGCCTTAAAAATCAAAGAAGAACATCCTGATAAGTTTTTGGGGCAAATTTTAATAGAAATGGGTATCCCCCAGTCAATTATTAATAAGGCATTGGATTCACATCGAAAACGAAAACCAATCGGTCAGATCTTAATCGAGCAAAATTTAATCAATCGAAAACAGCTTCAGGAAGCACTGGAACGACAAAAAATATCACATAAACCACTGGGTGATACACTAATATCTCTGGGATTCATAACAAAAGATCAATACCTGACAGCTCTATCCAAGCATTTCAATATGCCCACACGATCCCTTGAGGCTTTTAAGATATCGAAATCCCTTCAAAAAAGTATTGGTGAAAAATTTGCTTTAAAGAATAAAATCATTGTTTTGGAGAATACCGACAACCGGATTCAACTGGCCATTGCCCGGCCAACAAAAGAATTATCTGATGATCTGTATCGTTTTTTACCACGATCCAAGACCATTCAGTTATTTCTTTCAAGAACCGATGAAATTGAGCAATTGTTGAAAACCTATTATTCAAAGGATCAGGCGGGTTCGGGCAAAAAATCGGAAATGATTGATACCAGCAATGTTGAATGGGAGACTATTGAAGAAGAAGAAGATGATGACTCAACTTCCCTGGATGCAGATGCTGCCTCTGGTGCTGTTGCTGTACAATATGTGAATGAAATCATTTTACAGGCACATCGTGTGGGATCATCAGATATTCATATTGAGCCGGGCATGGAAAAACGTCCAACTGAAGTTCGGATGCGCATTGATGGTGCCTGTCGCAATGTGATGGAAATACCTGCTAAAGATATCAAGGCGGTGATTTCCAGGATAAAAATTATGTCAGGAATGAATATTGCGGAACGACGTCGCCCTCAGGATGGAAAAGCCAAGTTAAAATTTCAAGGGAAAAAAATTGAGCTTCGCATAGCCACTTTGCCTACTGTCAATGGGGAAAGTGCTGTTATCCGATTATTGGCATCTGGTGGCGCCTTACCGCTGAAAAAACTCAATTTTTCTGCCAATAATCTTGAACGTACCCAAGAGCTTGTCACACGACCTCATGGGATTTACCTGGTCGTCGGCCCCACAGGTTCTGGTAAAACAACGACACTGCATGGCATCCTGGATCATATCAATACATCAGATCGAAAAATCTGGACTGCTGAAGATCCGGTTGAAATCACTCAGCCTGGCTTGCAACAGGTGCAGGTTAATCATAAAATTGGGATGGATTTTGCTGCGGTCATGCGTTCTTTTTTGCGTGCTGACCCTGATGTTATTTTAATTGGAGAAATGCGGGATTTTGAAACTGCCAATATTGCAGTGGAAGCATCATTGACCGGTCATATGGTTTTTTCTACCCTTCATACGAACTCCGCGCCCGAAACAGTTACGCGCTTGATAGATATTGGCCTGGACCCTTTCAACTTTGCAGATGCCCTCCGCGGAATTCTCGCCCAACGTCTTGTAAGAACATTATGCCCGGACTGCAAAGAAAAGTATGATGCCAACGAAAAAGAATTCCTTGAGTTGAAACGATTGTATGGTGAGCAATATTTTGATGAATTGAATATTGATAAGAATAACTTTCAATTACATAAACCGGTAGGCTGTGCCAAATGTTCTCATACAGGTTATCGTGGGCGTACCGGCATACATGAGCTTCTGGAAGGCACTGATGAAGTCAAACACTCAATTGCCATGAAGAAGTCGGTTGAAGAAATTCGAAAGGCCGGATTAAAAGCTGGGATGCGAACCCTCCAACAAGATGGTGTTGCAAAAATTATTAAAGGGGATACCGATCTTGTACAACTCCATCGTGTGACCGCTGAAAGTTAATCTTCAGGCTCAACCCACACAATATGGGTTTTATTGATAAAATAGACCCGTCCACATCCTTGCGCAGTGGCAGCATCAAATAAAACGACAAATGGGTTATCAGTTTTGGTAAATACGTCAGATACCCTTTCATTCTCTCCAATATTGACTTTGCCACTCAATGTTGACCCATCGGCTGTTCGGATTGTAATATTTTTGGGTTTGACTTGAAACTGATTTTTTTTTTCCTCTTGCTTGTATTCAGACATTGATTACTCCTTTATAAATTGATATGTTATGATCTTACTATTTACATTGAGCAAAATTAATGCCATGAACTAATATTTAAATATTGCTCGTTTGAGCATGGGGCGCATTTCAAAAATAATGAATTCAATGCATTTTCAGCTTTTTCCTTTTTTTTAGAGCCTTTCTCATTCAAAATATTATTCCTGATTATTTCCTCCTGAGAACTTAAAACACTACATAATTTATCCCAATTTACCTGTCCGTCCTTTTTTTCCTGATTTTTTTTCCTCCTCAATCTCTTGAATCACTGCCAGAAACGAAAATATCGTATTCGGCAAAGCCGCGACCGCCTGGAAGTGAATTGCTTGTTTTTTTTATAACGAATGTTCATTATTTTATTGCATTTGTCCGAATATTGCTGTATGAAGCGTATTTAAGGCTTAGGGAAAAGATCATTTGTATTTTACTAATTCAACGCTGTAGGCAAGCCTAATAACGTCCCCATTATTGAAATTGTACGTTTTAAGGAAAATGTACAGTAGATAAGGAATGACTCTGAAAGGAGATAAACATGCCACCAACAAACCCATTCGATTTTTCCAGAGAAAGCCTTCTGGAATCAGCCATAGAACAAGATAAGATCCCAATTGGCTACACCTGCAATTATGTACCACGCATGTTATTAAATGTGGGCCCATTGTTTCCATATCGTGTAAATGCTGCTGAACAGGCTGGCGGGACAGAGATTGCAGATATTTATTTATCCCAGGTGACCTGCTCATATACCCGAAGTATTTTAGAAGCTGTCATGGATGACCAACAGGATTTTTTGCATGGCTGGGTTTTTGCGGCCAGTTGTGATCACCTTCGCCGATTATACGATAATTTACAATACCTGACCGAACCAGATTTCTGCCATATACTTGATGTGCCCCATAAGTGTGGTTCAGAAGCCATATCCTGGTTTAAACAAGAACTGATTGCATTTTCACAAGCCCTGTCAGATCATTTTGATATAGATATCCAGACGAAAGACATTTCTCAAAGAATTTCAGAACATAATACATTGATGACTGCGCTTCACAATATTGCCATCCAGAGAACAAATACCCTGCCACCTTTTTCTGGATCAGAGTTTCATCGCCTGATGCAAGCTATGTGGAGCCTTCCATTACAATCAATGGAGACAATATTAAGTAGGATTGAGGAGCAATTGCCCAATCGTTCCTGCCCCATTGATTTTAAAGCACGTATAATGGTTATCAGCAGTGTGCTTGATCAGTATGAATGGATTGAAGCCATTGAAAGCAATGGCGCTCTGGTTGTTGCAGATCGATTTTGCACCGGTTCCATTCCCAATATGACACCCTGTATCCAAACCGATGATCCTTTTTATGATATGGCCCGATATGCCCTTCAAACCAATGCCTGTCCCCGCATGATGGATACCTTTGAGTATCGTATGAATTTGATATATCAGACCATTCAATCCTATCATGTAGATGGTGTCATTATTGCGCCAGTCAAGTTTTGTGATATTTGGGGTGTTGAAACCAGTCAGATATGGACGTTTCTGAAAAGCAAGAGTATTCCGGTTCTCCGACTGGAGCGTGAGTATGGGTTTTCTGGTGAAGGTCAACTCAGCACTCGAGTTCAGGCCTTTCTTGAACAGGTTTGCCAATAACAGGAGGTTGTCACATGGGAATATATTCACAGATTCAAGATCAGATCGTTTATTATCAGTCATGGTATAAGAATTATTGCAATATCATGCACATGCCAATACGTCATGGCCCGGTTCAAACAGTTAAAAATTTACACAAATACCCCTGGCTATGGCAACTGGCAAAAGTCAACCGATTGCTGGACATGGTAACAAAAGGCAGGCAGGGTAATTACCGAAAAGCCACAGCAGCCGTGGTTGAAAAGGTTGTCCCCAATCTGATGCAATTGCTGGATAATCTCAATACAGACACAGATCGATTGGTATTGCATGAAGATATGGTGCCGCCTGAAATATTGTTTGCAATGGGCCTCAAGACCTGGATGTCTGAATTATTGGGGATACTATTGCCCATGGTTGATTCCCATTCTGTAGAAAAATATATTGATATTGCTGAAAATGCCGGTATTCCACCTGATGTTTGCAGCTTACCCAAGGGGACTATGGGAATCATCTTAAATCAAGAAGTTCCACCTGTGAAAGCCATTCTAACATCCAACTCTCCTTGTGATGGCGGGATGGCATCTTATCAGCTCATAAAGAATAAGCTTGATATCCCGATGTATCAATTGGATGTTCCCTATAACTTTTATAATGAACGTGCCATCAATTATTTTGCCAATGAACTTAAAGAAATGATTGCCTGGCTTGAAACAAACACTCCTGGAAAAATGGACTGGGATCACCTTCGTGCCATTTGTGAAGAACGTAATCGAATGGCTGCCTATGAGCTTGAACTCTGGGAGGCCATACGCCAACGCCCGGCACCCCTTGCTGCTGAAGCGGTGTACTTGAGTCATTTATGGTGCTTTAACGTCACCCCTGGTGATCCGGGTGGCACTGAGCTATTTAAATATCTTGTTGAACTGGCCAATGACAATGTCCAAAAAAATATTGCAGCAGTCCCCAATGAAAAATATCGCACAGTACTCTGGAACCCCCCTTTACTTCATTTTATCAAATTGTTTTCCTGGGCTGAGCGTCATTATGGATTGACATTAATTATTGACAGCATGTCCTATAATCGTCAACCCTTTATTGATACCAGTACTCAGGAATCCATGCTAAAAGGATTGGCACATATCATCATGACCGGTCCTATGGCCAGACACACACGCGGACCATCAGAAAACTATTTTAACGATATGTTTTATATTTACACCTATTTTGATCTGGATATGATCCTGGTGGCCGGTCATATTGGGTGTAAGAATACCGCTGCCTTGAATGGTATTTTGAGGGAAAAATGTCGGAAAAAAGGGATTCCAGTGTTAATTATTGATTATGATTTATCCGATCCCCGGGTTGTGTCTCATGATGGCATTATTCGACAAATGGATCGGTTTATGGAAAACATTATGAAAAATACCCATTAAAGGGAGATATGACCATGAATCGCAAACTTTTTGCCGGGTGTGATGTCGGATCCACCACAGGAAAAGCAGTTTTATTAAATAGTAATGGCATACTTGGTCAGGCCGTGTGTCAGAGTGAAATTGATCCAGAAGAAACTGCAAAAAAAGTACTGGCTCAGGCCTGTGAGATGGCTACTACCAATATCTCCCCCAATGATATCACTTATCTTATTGGTACTGGATATGGTCGTCGTGAAGTGCCTTTTGCCAATGAAAACATTTCTGAAATCACCTGCCATGCCATGGGCGCGTTTTCATGCTTACCAGAAACACGAACAATTATTGATATTGGCGGCCAGGATGTTAAAGCGATATCTGTTGGGACAAAAGGGGACGTTCTTGATTTTGCCATGAATGACAAATGTGCCGCCGGAACAGGGCGTTTCTTTGAAATGATGGCCAAAATTTTTCGTATGGATATAGAATTGTTTTCTGATCTTTCGCTGCAATCTAAAAAGACGATTGCTGTGACATCACAATGCAGTGTATTTGCAGAAACTGAGGTTATCACGCTGTTGGCCAAACGAAAAAATCCGGCCGATATTGCTGCAGGCATCCAGACATCAGTTGCCAGGCGATGTTTTACATTGATGAAAAAAACAGGAATTGAGCCCCTTGTGACCATTACAGGTGGTTGTTCCAAGAATAAAGGCCTGGTAAAAGCCCTTGAGAAAAAGCTGCGTATGCCTATCCAAAACTTGCCCATTGATCCACAGCTCATGGGGGCATATGGTGCGGCTGTAATGGCAATGAAAAGGTATGCTGGTTGATCCCCAAGTAATCAACCAGCATCTAAAGACTTATTTTTTCTTTGCCAGAGAGATAAATTCTGTTTTTTCCATGGCCAGTTCAAGATAAAATCGGTACATATCATTGATAATAAAAACAACCCGACGATTGTCATTATAATCGTTTTCCGGATGAAGGATAATCGAGCTGTTCAGTGCCAGTGCTTTGGGTTGACCAAAAAAGGATGTTAAATTGTATTTATTTTCAACCATCCGCATGGTATGACCCATGATTTGATTGGTCATTTCGCCGATACTGTCAGGGACTTCATTTGCAGTATGATCTTTTGCAAGTTCCTCTTCAGGCAAACCCATTGCAGTCATGTATCCTTTGTATAAACACAAGGCGGCGCTGCCGATAAAATTAATGACGCACAATCCATTATAATCCCCACTGAACTGCACAAAACATCCAATATCCGGTCGTAAGCTGACACGCGGTATACTCTGAATGGTTGTTGAGTATTTGATGTTCTGTTTTGTACTGGATTCCAATACTTGTTTGACTGCATTGAAATACGTTGCGGCAACGACATCAATTGCAGGTGTCGAAGTATCCATGATATTCCTTTCTTTGATTTTTAAGGGGTTCAGACCACCTGAACCCTTTAGTTAAAATTATCACTTGATGTATCAAACCTTAAAAATCAAACATCAAGCATTTTGGTCCGAATCCCGGGTGTCAGTTAATTGTTTTACATCCTTTAACTGATCATTCGTTATGGTTTTATCATGTGTAATTAACTGCCCTGAACGTGTAAGCATTGTGTTGTCATCTAAAACAGCAATACCGAATTTATCCATCACATGAGACTTAAATTCATATTCCATTGATTTCTTTTTTAATTTATAGGTAAAAATCATCCATGTCAAACCAAAAAGTGTACCAATTCCCAGGGTTGTGCATAATAAGACAAGCAAAAATTGAACCGATTGCGCTCCCAATCGCTGAATGTAATTTACAATATCATCAATGCGATAAATAATTCCAGCACCAATGCCGACTAAAAATAGTGATAACAAAAATGGCAGGTTTAACAAAGTTTGAACAATAGATTCAAACCGACTCGGAACAATGGATGTTTGTTTGTCTTTGGAAGCGTCCTTACTGTCCTGATCGGCCAGATATTTATTAAAAGCGACCAAGAAAATCCCCACCAAAAAGGTGATAACCACAGGTGTTAAAAACGCCAATAAAAAATAAATTCGCCAGGGAAATGGAATATCCACCGGACCGAAACGATCATAATCTTGTGTGCCCATCTGGTAAAACCAGCAACAGATAAAAATACATATTTCGATAATTCCCATGAAAATAAGATATTGCTTCAATATGGCTTTTCGTTCCACGTCAGAAAACAAATGGGAAATGGTTTTGGGGGTGTTATTTTTGGTTGTCATTTTTATCCTAATAAATAGCTGAGTTATAAAGTATCTATCGTACTTAGGAATACTTTAAAACTTTTATTCTCATTTTATAGATCGTAAAACAAAGCAAGGAATACGTATGGAAGCAGAAAGCTCCCTATCTACAATACACTATCAATAATGGGGAAGTTATTTTTAAAGCATTCCTTATCATAAAAATACAATTAATGTCAATGCCTTAAATACATTACCAGACGAAATCCCAAATCAGCACTTCGTCGGGCGGATGATGCCACATAATCCCGATTGGCGCATCGGATAAATTGGGGTCGGGAGTACCAGCTTCCTCCTCGAATGGCAACAGGTGTTCGTTCATTATGCACGGCATAGAATTTTTCAGGATGAAGATACGCCTGATGCACATATGTATTCAAACACCATTCCCAGACATTGCCCAGTATATCATTCAAACCAAATTGGTTGGGAGAAAATCGGCCCACAGGCGCGGTGAATTGAAATGAATCATTGCAAGAATGAACAGTCCAGGCAGTGTATTTTTGTTTAATGGCTTTATCAGCAACATTGGCATATTGACAACTATCATCACTATTGTCACCAAAAAACCGAGAACAGTTTGTGCCAGCCCTGCAGGCATATTCCCATTGGGACTCAGTTGGTAATGAATAACGTCTGTTCATAGCGGAAAGCCATTGTGCCATCGCCAGCGCATCATGGTATGTCACATGAATGACAGGATGCGAATCTGTTTGAACAAAACCAGGATTTTTCCAATGAAGTCCGCCTCGCTTTTTCCACTCTCCATCATAAAACCAGGAATAACCTTCCTTTTCTGCCTGTGTTTGATATCCTGTTTCCTGGACAAACCGGCCAAATTGCTGGACTGTAATTTCGTTTTCACTCATCCAAAAAGCTTCCAGGCAAACAGTGTGCAAGGGGCCTTCATCGTCACCCCGACTGTCTTCCTTAAGGGAACTGCCCATTTGAAAACAGCCTTTTGGCATTTGTCGAAACCGGATTTTTGTAACAGGCTCTGTCCAGGTGTCAATGAATGAATTGAGCTTAGATATTGCTTGTGTGGGTTCAGGCGCAGCCGGATGAATCAATCGCATAAAAATATATACCAGCAGACTGACCCAGAAAATATAGACTGCAATCAACAATCGTTTTTTCATTGTTTAAGTGTTTCTTTCAGCACCTGAACACGCTGCAAGATGTCATCACGAATCTGCCGCATGGTGTCAACCGGTTGGCCTGAAGGATCTGGCAAGTCCCAATCCATCCGCCTGGAACCCGGAACAAAGGGGCATCCATCTTCACCACACCCCATGGTAACAATAACATCGGGTTGAACATATTCAAGTGCTTTGTCAATGGTCTGAGGTCTGATAAAGCCCATATCAATGCCTGTCTCTTTCATTACCTGTTCCATATCTGTATTAACTGATTCAATGGGTTGACTCCCCCCGCAAACAGCTTCAATAACATCACCAGCATAGTAATTTGCAAATGCAGCAGCCATCTGACTGCGACAGGCATTCTCACGACAGGCAAATAATATTTTTTTGCGTTGTAACACAGGTGATACAATTTCCTCTGCTTTTTGTTGGGCTTCAGAAATTGCGGTGGGATGGGCTTCAATATCGCCCCGGTCTTCAATTTTTCGATAGGTCAATTCTCCAATACCGGATGCGCCAATGGCATCAAAAAAATATTTAGCAGTTGCCATTGTGCCATTAAACAGATTTTTACCTTTTGTCGCCCCCACTGCCAATAAAAAGCCTTTGCGGATTTTTCTTCGCGGGTCTTCCATGTTGAGTCGATATTTGCGGGCCCAAAATGTTTGTGTGCGATCAATCAAGGCTTTTAATGGTGCGGTGACGTTGTAAAAAAAGATTGGACTGGCCAAAACCACAATATCAGCGCGCCGCAGTAATGGGTAAATCTCATTTTGCATGTCATCATTAATGGAACAAATGCCGGTTTTTTCACACATTGAACATGCAATGCATGGTTGGATCTCATGTTCAAACACATTGACAACATGGGTTTCTGCACCATTTCTTTGGGCGGTTTCCATGAAAGCGGAAAGCAAGGTATCGGTATTGCCTTTTTTTCGCGGGCTGCCTTGCAGGCCTAGAACGAACATAATAATTACTCCTTGTTTTTTTTGATTGGGTTATTTTTTAGCCTTATCACTCAAGTTTGTTTTAGGCAAGAACGTAATACGTATTTTTTCCATTTCCATGACGAACAATCAGTTGCTTTTGAACCATTTTTTTGAGAATTTGCCTGGCCCGTGCTTGTTTTACATTTAACAATTTTTCCACTTGTTTGGATACAATGGATTTATTATTTTGAAACCAGTCTATCAGCGCGGACTCTGATTCCGATACTGTTGAATTATTGTTCCGATACGCTTCCGATACTGTTGAATTATCATTCCGATATTTTTCCGATACTGTTGAATTATCGTTCCGATACTCTTCCGATACCTTTCCCATAGTATCCTTTTCATGCTTAATTATATCGCTTTTAGGGGTTTCCGACAGTGTAAGAAAGCCATTCCGATACTTTTCCGATACTTTTCTATTAGTGATATGGCTTGAATTTTCTCGATACAACAGAACCCCGCACCATTTGCAAATGCAATGGCAGTTTTTGCAATAGCGATATTTTTGGGGAGTTTTTCTTTGAATTCAAGGGTTTTGCTTTCCCCTTTCTGTATTTCCTGGATCAGACGCATTGTTTTTACTTCTTTTGTTTTTTCTTGATTTTAGCCCAGGTATCTCGCAAGGTCACAGTGCGGTTGAATACCATTTTTTCCGATGTAGAATCCCTGTCCACACAAAAATAGCCCAGACGTTCAAACTGCAATTGTTCCCCAATGGTGATATCTTTCATGGCCGGTTCCAGTCTGGCATCTGGCAGGATTTCACAAGATTTCGGGTTGATACAATCTGCAATATTTTCTTTATCTCCCGGACGTTCCACAGTAAACAACTGATCGTATAGTCGAACTTCAGCAGGAATGGCATGGGCAGAGGAAACCCAATGAATTGTGCCTTTCACCTTTCGACCATCAGGAGAAGATCCGCCTTTCGTTTGAGGATCATAGGTACAATGAATTTCCTTTATGGCCTGTGTTTCAGGATCTTTGACAAAATCCACGCAAGTGACATAATACCCATACCTGAGGCGAACTTCTTTTCCTGGTGCCAGACGAAAATACTTTTTGGGTGGATCTTCACAAAAATCATCTGCTTCAATATAAAGCTCTCGCGAAAATGGAACAGAACGTGTTCCCATAGATGGATCTTCCGGGTTGTTTATTGCGTCCATTTGTTCCACCTGATCTTCTGGATAATTGACAATAACCACCTTCAATGGTCGAATGACAGCCATGTATCTGGGGGCAATTTTATTCAAATGCTCTCGAATACAAAATTCAAGCAAAGCAATATCGACAACACTGTCTCTTCGGGCAACACCAATCCGCTCACAGAATTGGCGAATGGCATCTGGGGTATAGCCGCGACGTTTCAAGCCTGAAATGGTTGGCATGCGTGGATCATCCCATCCAGAAACATGCCGGTCTTCTACCAACTGAATGAGTTTACGTTTGCTCAATACTGTGTATGTAAGGTTCAAACGAGCGAATTCAATCTGTTGGGGATGACAGGGGACATCCAGTTGATCCAAAATCCAGTGATACAACTCTCGATTATTTTCAAACTCCAGTGTACAGATGGAATGGGTGATTCCTTCCAAAGCATCGGAAATACAATGTGCAAAATCATACATAGGATAGATAGACCACTGATCTCCTGTGCGATGATGCGCCACTTTTCTGATACGATACAGGGTTGGGTCTCGCATGACAATATTGGGCGCTGCCATATCAATTTTTGCACGAAGGACATGCGTACCTTCCTCAAATTCACCATTACGCATTCGTTGCAATAAATCCAAATTTTCTTCAACTGACCGATTTCGGTAGGGGCTGTCTTTTCCTGGTTCAGTCAGCGTTCCCCTGTATTGACGAATTTCTTCCTGGCTTAAACTGCAAACATAGGCTTTTCCAGCCCGAACAAGATCCAGGGCATAGTTGTATAGCCTGTCAAAATAGCCTGATGCAAAGTACAGTCGATCATCCCAATCAAACCCCAACCATCTGACATCTTCCTTGATAGAATTAACATATTCGATATTTTCCTTTCCAGGATTGGTATCATCAAAACGCAAGTTGCACGTACCATTGTAGGTATGCGCAAGGCCAAAGTTCAAACAGATAGACTTGGCATGACCAATATGCAAATAGCCATTCGGTTCCGGCGGAAATCGCGTTGCCACCTGACCTTTGTTTTTATTGGCTTTGATATCGGTATCAATGATTGTTTTGATGAAATTAGACTGGGTTTCATCCATTTCCACTGATGGTTTATTTGAAGACATTGTTTTTATTTTCCTTATAGTTGATTAATTAATTGTTTTCCAATAGTTATCTGTTTTTGTTTCATTACTTTGGATGCCACCTGGCCGATTCCCCTTAAATCTCCTGTTAAAGTTTTGACTTGCCTGGTATTCAGTTGCGGCAATTGATTGATAAAGCTGGCAAAACATGTTTGAAAGGACATGGCCAACTGCCGAAATCCAAGTAACAAATCGATAGCGCAATTGTTGTTATCAAGTATTTGCGCTGCTTTTTCTGCAATGGCACGACCTGTTGACAGATGAACCTGAAGTTGTCCAAGAGCCAACTGTTGTGCTTCAGTCAACGCAATTTTTTGATTATATACGTCATTGATCAGGTATGTCAACTGACATTGCATTCCCCCTAAAATGGGACCCATCATTAAAGTATCCTCTATTTCACGAAAAGGTTTCACCATACTGTTATAGGCTGTATTCAATTCGCCCAATAACTGTTCCTTTGGAATGATACAATTATTTAGCACAATGCCGCCATGAGGGGATGTTTGAACAAAGGGAAAATCCAAAGGGGCGGCATAGTGAAATCCAGGCGCATCATTGGTGACAATAAATGCCGAATACTGTTTACGTCCTGCGTCAATGTGAGAAATGGCAATCACAACAAAAAGATCGGCAATGGGACCATTGGTCAGGTAGGTTTTTTCGCCATTCAGACAAATGCTTTCAGAAATCTCAGCCTGAGTTTTTAAATGCTTGGGATGAGGTCCCACACCAGGTTCCGAAATGGCCAGTGCCCCCACCTGTTCGCCTGATAGAAGCTTTGGAAGAAAGCGCTTGTGCTGATGGTCATTGCCAAAGGTGTGGATAAACCAGTAAGTAACAATCTCATGGATTACCCATGACAGAGTGATTCCAAAATTTTTACAGTGGGTCATTAATGATTCGCCTGCAAGAATCATTTGTCTGGCTGATTTGCCTTGCCCCCCAAGTGACGTTGGTATCATCCACCCCAAAAATCCATTATGAGATAATTGTTGCAATACTTCTTTTGAGAATACTTGCGTTTCAATGGTTGAATAGTGATTCGCAAATTTTTTGCATTGATTTTTTAAGGCATTCATTTTTTTGATAATACCTGATTTTTCAGCCATGTTATCCAGGCATCGAACCCATCAAGGGATTTTGCCGATATTTCAATAACAGGCATGTTCGGATGCATCTGGGCGATATTGTCTTTTACCAGAGCAATATCGTAATCCAGATAGGGCAGAAGATCAATTTTGTTAAGCAATGCAATGTGAGATTCACGAAACATGAGCGGGTATTTTAAGGGTTTGTCTTCGCCCTCTGTCACGCTCAAAATGACAGCCCGGGCATCTTCCCCCATATCAAATTCAGCCGGACATACAAGATTACCAACATTTTCAATAATTAATAAATCGAGTGTGTCCAGGTTCAAATTTTTCAGTGCATGATTGACTTCATGGGCAGTAAGGTGGCAATCTCCACCAAAGGCATCGGTATTGATTTGAATGGCTGGCGTGCCTGAACCTGACAGACGGTCTGCATCGTTGGTTGTACAGATATCTCCCACGATGACTGCGCATTGGAGATCCTCTTTGATCATGGCAAGTGTTTTTTCCAGGGTTGTGGTTTTTCCAGACCCTGGAGAACTCATAACATTAAGGACATATACACCTTTGTCTGCAAATAGTTGACGATTCATATTGGCATTTGTCTGATTGGCATCCAGCACTTTTTTGCCGATACTGATGTGTCGCTTTTTTGATGCGCTTAATGTATCATTTTCATCATGGATATGATGATTGTCACCATGAATGTGGTGAAATTGTTTTTTTTGTGTGTTAATGGGTAGCATAATTTTTTTCCTGATTGTAATTATTGAAATCAAATGGGGTCAGACCTTGATTGTCTTGATTAGGCATTAATCAAGATCTGCCCGCATTTGACAGTATTGCGGCAACAAACTATAATATTCCGAAATGGTTTTCGGATAGTCAGTCATGTTAACCACCTTTTTGATACGCTCAAATGATTCCTGAGATATTTTTTTATAAAACAAAACAAACTGTTCAATCAACAATAAAATATCTCTGTGCAGTTAATTTTTCATCTGGCTGTCTCTTTGATTAATGTCACGAGCCCATTCCTCAGGTCAAGATCTGCCGCCAATTCGCTTCTCTAACAAACAATACGCCCATAATCCATTTTCACAACCCGATCTGCGCAATCAAAAAACATGTCATCATGTGTGATCACAATCACCAGCTTGCCTTTTTGCTTTAACTGCACAATGATATGTTTATAAAAGTAATCTTTAAAATACGTATCCTGATCAGCAGCCCATTCATCAAATACATAAATCGGTTTATCTTCAATTAATGCAATAATCATCGCCAGGCGTTTCTGCTGCCCGGTGGATAAAGGTGAATGACTGAATTGTTTGTTTTCCCATTTGACTTTGGTATCCAGTTTCATCTCAAATAATAATTCATTGACTTTGGTATCATCCACTGTATCCACACCATAAAAACGATCAAATAGATGATAATCTGCCATAATTGCAGAAAATAAATACTTGTGATTTGTCATTGAAACCTTTTGGTCATTTACAATGAACTCACCTTTGGAAGGTGGATACAGTCCGGTTAATACTTTAGAAAAAGTCGATTTTCCACTGCCATTGCCACCAGTAATAAAAACAATCTCACCGGAATAAAATGATATATTAATTGGACCAATAGAATATGAAACATTGCCCTGACTGTCAAAATAATGAAATGATAAGTTCTCTGCTTGAATTGATTTAATGGTTGTAATTTTACCTTGAAAAACCGATGTCTGTGTTGTTTCAGACAACTGTTTGAACAACCTATTGATACGTTTAATTGAAATAATGGTGCGATTTATATTGGGTAAAAAGGTATCTATGACATATAATGATGGCAGCATGAATATGAATATGGTAATAATTTTTGTTTTACTCATGAAATCCAATGCCATGCCATAAATAATCCATGCCATATACAAAAAAATAATGGACTCCAAAAAGGTTTGATATCTTGCCATCTGTATGGCGACCCGAGTTCGGGTAATTTTTACTGATTGAATGCACGGTTTTAAATGGTTATCGTACAAATCTTCATTTTTTTTTTGATTGATCCTTATCTCTTTAAAGCCATGAAGAATATCACCAAATGCCTCATACAAATCTGTTTCTTGGTTGGTTACTGCATTTAAATCTTGATATAAAAGATGCATTTGTACATGTCGTATGATTAAAGCAATCACAATGAAACAGACTAAAATGATCAGACCATAAATACAAATATGACCAATATATAGCGTACAAAATAGAATGGTTAAAATGGAATGACAGATATGAATCATTATTTCAGATGATCTTGAAATCCTTCGGGCATCTGTAGACATTTTAATATAAATATCTGTTTTTTCCAAAGTATCAATACATTGCATGGATGCTTTACGAATCAGATCGCCAATAGCGGCTCGTATGGACAAAATCTGACCTTCAATATATCTTCGTGCTGTGCGAAGCGCTGTTCGTTTGCCAGCTATGAGAATCACAAAACAAATAGCATAGATAAACAGATGGTATTGATCAATGCGGTGTATAACAATATCTTCCAAGGCTTCGTTAATTATTAATATTAATCCGGTGGATGCCACTGATGCCAAAACTGTTGCCAAAATAACAGTAAATGCTTGCTTATTTAATTGAAATTCAATCATACGCCTGCCCTGATTGATTCAAAACAATCAATCTTTTTTTCTTTTACATGAGCAATCTTTCCATAGGCTAAATAATATACTCTATCAGCAGCATCCTCAAACTGCGGATCATGATTGACCGAAACAATTGTTTTTCCTTTTGATTTTAAATCTGGAAGTAGCGTGTAATAAAAAAAGGATTTAAATTGGGGGGATTGTTCCGCTGCCCATTCATCAAATATATAAATGGGGCTGTCTTCCATTAATGCAACAATCATTGCAAGTCGTTTTTTTTGGCCGCTGGATAGATCCAATGTGTTAAATCGGTCATTTTCATAGGTCACCACATGGTCAATTTGCATCATTTTTAAATACTTCTTTATTTCTGGATGCTTAGATTGATCAATCCCATATAAACGTTTAAATAGATGAACATCTGTAAAGATTGCTGAAAACAGAGTCCGATATTGATTCATGGTGGTTTCTTCATTATTCACACAAATTGTGCCTTTATGGGGGAAATACAAACCAGTGATTAATTTCAGTAGGGTCGATTTGCCACTGCCATTGCCGCCCACAATAAAAACAATTTCATTATGATTAATAGTCATATCTAAAGGGCCCAGTTTGAATTGCAAATTTTGCGTATTGTCTTTATATGAATACGCAATACCTTGAAAATTAATAGTTGAAAAAGTTTGCCTGACCATCCTATCAGTGGGTTGTGTTTTCTCCGATGTTTGAATCAGGTGGCTTAATCTATTTTCCAGCAATGTAATTCTTTTCACTGAAATTCCTGCCAAAAACACATATGGCAACTGTTCCAGAATATATGTGATGGGAATATATAATATCACCTGAAAGGCTTGAATGAGTGTTTTTTTGGATAAAAACCCGGCATATGGAAACAAGAATATAATGATAAATATGGCCATATACCATATGCTAAAAGGAATTAATATCCCATCACTAATGGCATAACCCACTTTAATTCTAAGATCTTGAATACGTGTCATATTGGATAAATAACTAGAGGCATAAAACGCATCACTTTTTTTCTCATTGATTTTTAATTCTTGAATGCCATAAATCATATCATTAATCGATTTAAACAAATATTGTTCCTGATCCCGGGCAAACAATACTGTTTTTGAAATGCGTTTCAGGTTGATCACGTAAAATAACCCCCCCAGGCCGATTGTCATCAAGATATACACAAATGAAAGACCAGAAATATACCCTAAATATATCATACCGATCGCAATTAATATCAAACAGTTAATAATATACCACAAGATATCGACCAGGTCGGCAATATTTTGTGTATCAATTGTAATGGCGTTGTATATTTCATTGGTACCCACAGTTTCGATTTCTTGTAATTCTACCTGTCTGACTTTGTCAATAATTTGGGCGCGTATTGTTGACACAATATTTTCAGTCAGTTCAATCGTATGTTGTTTTAAAGATTGTGATAGAAGAATAAACAAGATATAGCTTGAAAAATATATGGTATATGATCGAAGTGAAAACACTGTGGGGGCATGATAGCAGGTGATTGCATGGATAATTGAAAATATCAAAATGACTTCACATAATGTTGCAATAAAACCAATTTTAAATAAATGATGATTCTTTTCTTTTGAATGCTTGATGAATAAATGTATGATATCTAACATGTGCTTTTTCGCATGGGTCTAAAAGTGTTGTTTTTTCTCAAAAATCTTCTGTTCTCATATTATTTTACGCATTGTGGATAAAATGTCAACCAGGGTCTTTTTCATAATATTATCGTTCAAAATAGCATTAATCACCATCACCATCAGCATCATCTGAAAGATCAACCCCTGCATAATTTTGTTGTTTTTTGACACCAAAAAAATTGACAATACGATTTAGAAAGTGATTGTTCAAGTCATCTTTATTCAATTGGGAGTTACGATATTCATCCTCAAGAAATTCACTATTGAGGTTACGCTGGGTTAATTCATGGCTCAATTTTTGGGCGGTTTTAGGTGATGATTCAATAATGGGGGCAAAATCTGTTTTCGTGATTTCATACATGAAGGTTTCGGTCTTTGTAATAATACTGGCTGTGCGGGGTTCACCGGTCAACAGTGCCATTTCTCCAAAAAAGGATCCTGCCCCCAGTCGGGCAACTTCAATGGCATCACCAGATTCCATTTTAATCCAAACGCCAACAACGCCTTCACGAATGATAAACAAGGAGTCGCCTTCATCGCCTTGTTTGAACACAATATCATTGGCCATGAAATGATGGAGATGCATGCGCTGACTCAACTCTTCTTTCATATCTTCAGTCAAGTACATAAACAAGTCAATTTCATTGAGCAGTGTGATTGGCCGCCTGGCATCCTCAATACTGCGTTCTTCCAGGCCATTATATAGATACAATTCCTGACGTTGCACAGCAGGACGAACCCCCGAACGACAGAGATGAATCCAACATTGCTCATATACCTGGCTTCGATAATAGAATTTCAGATCATAGTCATCCAGGCAATAAAAGATAATAAATACTGCCGCCCATTCATTTAGTTCAAAACGAATGGTGGGGTCGGCTGATTTAACAATACCATTGACAGACAAAACAGCATCCATAAGAATTTTTTTTATTTTTTCAGGGTTGTGTTTGGGATCAACAAAAATTTCAATGCGACTCCAGAAAGTTCGCTGGGGATGATTAAAATTATGGATTGGCGACTCTGATGCAATGCTGTTGGGAAGACTCAACAAGCTGCCATCACGCTTCTTGATTTTAATGGTTCTCCAGGTAATATCCACGACCTTGCCGCTAAAGTCTTCGCCAATTTTAACCCAATCATTAATTCGAAAAGGATGTTCCAGGTTGATTGCGATACCCGAAAAAATATTGGCAATATTTACTTGTATGGCAAGGCCAATAATCATTGCAACCATCCCAGATGTTGCCAGCAAGCTGGTCAGTCGTTGGTCAAACACATAAGCGACAATCCCAAAAAAGGCAAGCAGGTAAACCAAAAAAGCCAGGAAATTTTGAAGTATTTTGGGTACAGAGCGATTGCTGCGGATTTCAAGGGGTATCCATATAAATCGTCTGATTGCCAAATTCACCAGGTAAGCAGGAATCACCCACCATAAAATATCAAAAAAAAACTTGATCAACTCCATATAACGTGGATTTTTCTTGCCTGAAATCCATTCCAATAAAACACTTTCGCTCGCCAAAAGATACATGCTTAAACAAAAACTATGGGCTAACCAGGAAAGCCTTAAAAAATGCTGAATTAAATACAAACGAAATAGATGCATTGCAAATAATAGCAATAGTGTCAAACTGGCAATGGTTACATTCCAATAATAGTTAGTGATCACTCCTCGCAAGGACAAGGAATTTTTGATAATCCAGATTTCCAGGTTAAAACATGAATAATCAATCATTCCAGTTTTTGTTTTTAGATATTGAAGATTACCCAGTGAATTTTTCTGGATAACATTACGATGAAACGTGGCCTTGGTTACCTGACAATCCAGAGATGGTGACAAAATACCTGGATGCTGAACACGTCTGGCAATGGATTCATTTTCATGCAGCCGCAAACCAATTATGTCGGTAACAAAAATCAGGTTGTTTTCATTGAGGCTTTTGTGATGAAATTGTATACCAATGAGGTGTTCACCCGGGGTGTAGGCATGGGATAGATAATCCAACTTAAATTGTCCCACCACATGAAATGCTTTATAATATATCTGTCCAGAATTCGCTGTTTTAACAGGTTTTCCAAGTGTTATGGGCGCAATGGCATTTGCAAAAACAATGTCCTGAAAGTTAATCTCGCCTTGATACCGAAACCACAAATAAAAATCAATGGTACAAACACGCCCTTTAAAATCAATATCTTTGATCTCTTCCAGTTCCATGCCAGTATATACCACATTGGTTTTGTACATCAATTTACCATCAACGCGCAATAAATGTTCCTGAGCCAGGGCCTTTTCAATATCAGCAATTTCATTTTCATTATAGACTGCTTTTAACTGAGTGAGGGCAGAAATCAATTTATTGTTTTTATATACCCCGATAGATATGGGCTTGGGGGTATCCCCATTATGATCAAAATAATTAAAGCCGGTTATTCCCTCCAAACCATATTGAATTTGGTTCATTTGGGCCAATGTTTGCTTTATTTGTTTGCGATCATTGGCAATGGTCTCAGGTTCACCGATTATATTGGATTCTTTGAATGTATGAATGGCCAGCATGGCGGCATCATAAGCAAAAGCCGCACGCCAATCGGGTGATTTGCCAAATCTAAGTTTATAGTGTTCTTTGAAACGTTGTGCAGCTTCTCCGGCAGTATCGTAAATAAATGGTGTGGCAACATAAATACCATCTGTGTAATAGCCAGGAGCATTTTTTTCTTTTTTTAAAGTAGAAAAACTATCCACAAAGGATTGAGATGCCAGGGCATCAGGTGTCATGATTTCATTGGTTATGCCCAGATCTCGTATTTTTTGTATTAAGATGGTGCCTTCGGGTGAATGAACCGACAGGTACAAAATAACCTTATCATTATTATAATGATCCAATTCCCTGCGTAGGTTCGTGATAATTTCATCCAGGCGTTGTTTCAGTTCATTTATGGACGATTTGTCGTTCATTTTTGGGGGGACAAATTTTTCATTCAACAAAACAGGTGTGTTAAACTCTTGAAGTGTTTTCACAAAAATATCGGCAAGATTTGCACCATAGTCCAATGTTTCAGATATAACACAGACAGCAGAACATTGAAGTACTTTTTTTGCATAGTTGGCCAGAAAACGGCCCTGAAGGTTATCATTGAAAGTAATCCGAAAATAATAGGGATTATTAATTGTAACTGATGGATTCGTTGATGTGGGGGTTATAGCTGGAATTTTTTTATCCAGATATATTTTGCCTCCTGCACTGGAACACGAACTGTAATTATGACCGATCACAATGAGGGCACGATTATATTCGGCAATTTCCTTTGCTTTTTGTGTGGCAATTTGTTTTTTGTTTTGGTCATCATAAACATCAATACACAGTTTTTTTCCATTGACTCCACCCTGTTGGTTAACGCCCTGAACAGCCATGTTGACACCCTCAAGATAGGCCTTACCATTGACTTGTGTTTTACCGGTCATCGGTCCAACAAGGGCAATATGAAGACCATCATCGGTTCGGATAATTTTTAATATGATTAATAATGTTGCAACGATGATCAGGGTGATCACTATTTTTCGTGCGTTAGGTTTAATTACCATATAGGTTATTCTGTGTTTTAACCACTTTAGTGGGTTATGCCAGGGAAGAGGTTGCGTCCGATAGTTTTGACAACGTCTGACCGGTCCAAAAAATCGGACTTGTCAGACGTTGCAAATGGATAAAAAATATGTATTTATTTTTGAGTAGCAGTAATGATTGCAACAGCTCTCCGGTTTCGTTTTCGCCCTGCTTTGGTTTGGTTGTCCGCAACCGGACGACTTTCACCATAACCAACAGCACGTAACCGGCTGGCATCAATACCAAAAAAGTTAGTCAAATAATGCACTACCATATTGGCACGTTGTTGAGATAATTTTAAATTATACTCTGACCCACCGGAACTATCAGTATGGGCTTCAATAACAGCAGTGCTGTCTGGATATTCTTGCATGGCCTCGGCCACTTTTTTGACTTGATCCAGAGAATTTGTTGAGATTTCAGCCTTTCCAGAGGCAAATTCGATTTTCAGGTTCAATCGAATCTTTTTTTCTGCTTTCTTTTGAGGGCATCCTGCAGCATCAACATTTACGCCCACTGGTGTATTTGGGCATTTATCCAAAAGATCGCTGATACCATCACCATCAGAATCCAATGGACAGCCATGTACATCGACAGTGGCATTGGCAGGTGTTCCCGGGCATCGATCCAGGGCATCCATGACACCATCACTATCAGAATCCTTTGAGCAGCCAAACATATCAACGCGCTCTCCGGGTTGGGTATCCGGACATTTATCCTGATGATCGTAAACGCCATCCTGATCAGAATCATATGGACATCCCCTGGCATTCACAGAAACCATTGGAACTGTGTTGGGGCATTGATCCAGTGAATCTGGAACACCATCCTGATCCTGATCGTCCATCTGGGACTGACTGACTGCAGGTTTAGATTTACCCAGGGTCAGGGTAAATCCCACAGTGGCCATCATATTATTGAACAGATCAAAATCTTGATTCTGAGATTTGGCCACATCGAAGGACAGCGCATGACGAATATCTGCACGAACATCCAACTGGGGTGTCAATGAATACCTCAGGCCACCTCCATAATGAAAGACTGATGCTGTTTTCTTGCTGATAACCAGATTTGGATCACGATCTTCTTCGTTGTAATCCAGGGCCATTGCTCCCATCCCCACTGTCGCATAAGGGACAATTTTCCAGCAAGGAAAGATATCGTAATAGATATCCATGTAAGCGCTGTAAGCATCAATTGAAACATCATCGCAATCAGGGGATTCGCAAGCATTCAGCTTGAAATCACCATAAGATAACGATAATTCTGTGGACCAATGCTTACTAAAGCGATAGCCCAATCCCAATCCATACAACGGCCTGTCATTGTAATCTTCATTACCTTCAAAAATGTACCAGCCCGCATATGGAGTGATTGTAATGCCATTGGGACGAACCTCGGCTGACACTCCTGCAAACGACATTAATACCAATAAACACACAGCCAATGTGAAAGAGAAGAATCGATTCATAATTACCTCCTTTAATCGATTAATATTATATGGATAAGCCATTAAACTTATTCCAAAAAAAATATACAACTAAAAATAAAATAGTTGCAGTTTTCTACTACTTATTCATATGACTTCTTTTTTATGAAATGAGGATGTAAGCAGGTTCTCGTTCCCAAGCTGGAATACGTTCCTTTTATGTCCAATACATTAATTATTCGAAAATCATAAGTCTTGCGCGTTTTCCAAATTTTTGAGATTTCCTATGTTGCTTTACAAACCGCTTGAATCGGTGGATTGGAAAAAGCCTTTAATTGAGCATTCAATGATTGCATCATCTGATTATATTGATCAACAGCAAGCCCTTTTATGGCTTTTAATTGTTTTAACAGTTCAATTTTTCCAATAATTTTGCCTTTTTCCATGCCTTTTTCCATGCCTTTTTCCATGCCATCTTCCTGGGCCATTACTTCAATGCTGGTGATATATTTCATTTTTTTTCCTCCTCAATTTGATGAATTATTTGTTGATATGACCTTGCCAGATCTCTGGGCAACATCATAATCCAATCGATAAATCTAAATATCGCATAAACTTTTTCTTGAGGATATTGCTTTTCGTAGAGCATCTTTGTTAATTCAACTTTCCATTCAAACCGCTTTTGATAATCTTTTTTAGTTTCAAGCATTTTTAAATGGGCCATCACTACAATTGCAAATGGATTATCTGATTTTTCCAGATCATCCCAGCAATCTTTGAAGTCCAATAACTTTATTATTGGAAATTCAAATGTTTTGCGCGTCCCCCAAATTTCATTGTTATAGGTTGTTGGTCGCCAGTTGGGGTTATCATCTGCCAGTATGGCAAAACTGGCAACCAGCATCTTGTGAATATCTTCCAATCGATTGGAGTAGGTTAGCATCCGTTCCGGCAAACCAGATTGTTCCTGTGCCTGTATCTCAAAATGACACAAGACCCATTTTTTTTCACCTGACAGGCGATACACCTGCGCCAGTTTATCAACAATTCGTTTGCCAGTTTTTGAGCCTTTTGTTATCTGTGACAGTTCTTTATCCAAAAAAACTGGAGATTTACTCCAATCAATGTCACTGGCAGTGTCGGGCACCAACAATGCCAGAAAGTCTTCAAATAGAACGCTGCTGACATCTTTCCATGGCAAATCTAATTCATGACTGAGTTTTTCCAATAGTTTCTTTTGAATTTTTTTGGAACTCAGGTTTTTCACAACAATTTCATAGGAATTGATAATATATTCATGAAAATCTTCAATATAAAGATTTTGACAACTATGAATCCAAATCCAATGAAACTGTAAATATTGTTTCCTATGTTGCTTTACAAACCGCTTGAATCGGTGGATTGGAAAAAGCCTTTAATTGAGCATTCAATGATTGCATCATCTGATTATATTGATCAACAGCAAGCCCTTTTATGGCTTTTAATTGTTTTAACAGTTCAATTTTTCCAATAATTTTGCCTTTTTCCATGCCATCTTCCTGGGCCATTACTTCAATGCTGGTGATATATTTCATTTTTTTTTCCTCCTCAATTTGATGAATTGTTTGTTGATATGACCTTGCCAAATCTCTGGGCAACATCATAATCCAATCGATAAATCTAAATATCGCATAAACTTTTTCTTGGGGATATTGCTTTTCGTAGAGCATCTTTGTTAATTCAACTTTCCATTCATACCGCTTTTGATAATCTTTTTTAGTTTCAAGCATTTTTAAATGGGCCATCACTACAATTGCAAATGGATTATCTGATTTTTCCAGATCATCCCAGCGATCTTTGAAGTCCAATAACTTTATTATTGGAAATTCAAATGTTTTGCGCGTCCCCCAAATTTCATTGTTATAGGTTGTTGGTCGCCAGTTGGGGTTATCATCTGCCAGTATGGCAAAACTGGCAACCAGCATCTTGTGAATATCTTCCAATCGATTGGAGTAGGTTAGCATCCGTTCCGGCAAACCAGATTGTTCCTGTGCCTGTATCTCAAAATGACACAAGACCCATTTTTTTTCACCTGACAGGCGATACACCTGCGCCAGTTTATCAACAATTCGTTTGCCAGTTTTTGAGCCTTTTGTTATCTGTGACAGTTCTTTATCCAAAAAAACTGGAGATTTACTCCAATCAATGTCACTGGCAGTGTCGGGCACCAACAATGCCAGAAAGTCTTCAAATAGAACGCTGCTGACATCTTTCCATGGCAAATCTAATTCATGACTGAGTTTTTCCAATAGTTTCTTTTGAATTTTTTTGGAACTCAGGTTTTTCACAACAATTTCATAGGAATTGATAATATATTCATGAAAATCTTCAATATAAAGATTTTGACAGCTATGAATCCAGATCCAATGAAACTGTCCATATTGTTTTGAAGCACTGATATCCGGATGCTGAATCGCTTTTTTAAAGTTATCGGGTGTACATTTGATTCTAATGCCATTGCTGGCGATCATTGCAAATGTATTGTTGTGAACTTTAAAGTATTCCTCTTTTCCAGAAACTTCATGCGTTGCCTCTGGTAGTTGTAAACACCATGACCTGAACAGACCGATATCTATTAATATCATACTCATCTCCATATCGTCTGAATTAATTGCATTCCCGAACTTTGCTATGTTACTTTATACATTTCCAAAAAAATCGGATATTACTTTTCTTAGGAATACTCGAAAAATAAGCTCCCCATTTTGAAATCGACAGGCAATCTCTCGTTCAAAAAAAATGAGCATGTTATTTTCAGAACATTCCTTAGCATACCTGTTAATATTTGTGAATACAATATTTGCATGAAATATGCCTGCATAAAAATGTAAGGGTGTAAGGACAGAGGCGAACATAAGGTAGATTCGCCTCTAAATGTGTTATTAGCCACAGGTTCGGTTGCGTTTTTGTTTGAGAATTCTAATTAACAATCCAGACAGTCCTGTCAGTAGCCATATTGACAAGTTTTCTACCAACTGTACCTATATCAATCTCAACCAGTCGATCCCCGCGGCGACCGACAACAATTGACCCCCAATTCTCCTTGATACTTGTTTCCAGCATGGCTTTTGCACGACTCTTTATTCCTATATCAATCTTTTTGGACAATTGTCCCTGTCCCAGGCCTTTTTCTATCAAGACTTGTGATGCCTGATCCAGATTTGTTTGGATTTCATCCCTCTTTTTTTGATAATATTCATTTTCAATTTGCTGTGAAGGCATAATCTGGATGATGCCAATTACTGAGAATCGAAGGGATTTGATAGCATGATACATCATGACATCAAATGTCGTATCATCCAATAATTCAGCAATGCATTTCACAGCCCGATCAGCACTCTCCGAGGCATCATAGGCAATTAACATTTTATTTTTTTCTGGCACATGGTCTACCACAATAAGTGGAATATGCTTGATACTATTCACAAGGCTAGCAGCAGTGTTCCCCATGTACTCATTAAGTTGACTGATACCAGTCCTGCCAATAGCAATGGCATGATAGTTAATTTTGGCTTCATTTTGAATTTCCAGAGCAATGCCTGGCAGACTTTGCAGTTTCATTTTAACAGTGATATCAGCATCTGAAAAGCCAGCATCCCTTAATATCAGTCGTGCTTTTTCAGTAAAACTGTTCAGCATGTCCTGGTGATTTTTTAATAAATCTGTCATTTTGTATTGTGATGGGTCCGGTGATATGTCAAGACTGCTAAAAAAATCCTCAATCTGGGAATAGACATGAAATATCACAATCTCTGTCTGATTGGGTGAAAAAACTTTGGCAACATATTGGACCGATTTTAATGAATGGTCCGATGTGTCAACTGGAATAAGTATTCTTTTTTTTGTCATGATCGTGGCCTCCTTTGTTTGTATTGTGTTTTTGAACTATTCCCACGTGCCCACGTGGAAATGCATTTTGCGACGCTTTAGGGTCGCGTTTGCAGTCATGCTCGAACAATCACTGGTACTTAACTATTATGACATGAGGGACTTATTTTTCGAGCATTCCTAAGGGGTATAATAATTGCTATTAGAAATCTATATAGACTTATTTAGAATTATTTATTATAATTCCAAAATGAAACAATTAAGCGCATTCAAAAAAGTCGTATATTACTTTTCTTAGCCCTGAAAAGGCGTAACATTGAACCCTGTGTAATGGTATGCAAGATCGTTCTTAGCCCTGAAAAGGCAATACCAATTATATGTCGCCCATTCAGTTTCAGGTGTCGTCAGGTTCGATTTTTTTTGGGAACGCTGCTATCTAGATTAAATATCATAAAAATTTAACAATTGCAAGTTCACCAGGACAAGGGCGCATTCTAAAACAATTGCAGCCAGAACCTGAACATAATTGAGGAGTAAATGAAAAAAAACAAACCAGAACAACGTGCCAGATTTAAAATTATAACAAAAATTTGGTTCAGTATCGGCATTCTTGTAATCGGATATTTAATATCCACTATCATTGGTTTTGGGCTTGGATCTATCACAGAAATCCGAATCGAACGGTTGTCTGCATTCCTGTTTCCGGCCACAACCAGCATCGGATTGGCAAAATCTGCTTTCAAAGAACAAATGGATTTGTATGAAGATACAGTCATGTCGGGTGAAGAAATATTTGTAGAGTCTGCAAAAAAGAATGCAGCCAAAGGTATTGAAGCCATTCAAAAAATTTTAATGCTCAAAGAACTGGATCACTCTAAAAAACGAGAAATCCAGCTTTTACACAATCATCTTGTTGCCTTTTCAGGCACAGCGAGTACATTTTATAAATCCATGTCTGAAGCATTCCGCGATGATATGAGTATGAATACTGAAAGTATGCCCCCTGACGAACTGAGTGTGTTTATGAGCGATAAAGCGATTTGTCTTGCTCGAGAAGCTGATGAAATCCGAAAATCATTAGATCAATTAAATACATATTTCCAGGACTTACTTAAAAAAGAATTTGCCTCAATTATCGATATGACGCATAATCAGCGTTTTATTAACTTAATTTTGTGTATCGTCACTATTTTTGTGTCCCTGACCTTAATTTCAATCATTGTCAGTCGTTCCATCATGCGACCACTGAAACGCTCGTTTATGCTTCAAATGGCAGTGGAGCAATCTATTGATGGTATCGCAGTATTTAATTTATTGGGTAATATTGAATATGTCAACAATGCCTGGGCAAAAATGCATGGCTATCAATCATCGTCATTACAGAACAAGCCTATTTCTTATTTTCATACCAAAGAACAGATGAATGATGAAATTATCCCATTAATACGCCGCCTGGAAAATGAAGGTTTTCATACATGTGAAGTCGCCCATAAACGAAAAGACAATACAGTCTTTCCAACCATGATGGCTGTAAACTTATTAAAAGATGAGAACAGTAATCCAACACATCTTGTTGGCATTGCCAGAGATATTTCTATCCAAAAACAAAACGAGGAAGAACTGCGTATGGCCAGGGATGCTGCTGAGGCCTCCAGTCAGGCGCTTCAAGAATCTTTAGAAAGATTGAAAAATACTCAAAACCAATTGATTCAATCTGAAAAAATGGCATCACTGGGTGGTCTGGTAGCAGGAGTGGCACATGAAATCAATACACCGCTGGGTATATCGGTAACAGCATCATCCTTTTTGGAAAGAAAGACCAGAGAAATCAAGGAACTGTTTGATCAAAACCGCCTGAGACGTTCTGATTTCAAAAAATTTATTGAAACCAGCCTGGAATCGTCATCATCAATACTATCAAATCTCAATCGTGCTGCAGAGTTAATTCAGAGTTTCAAGCAAGTGGCCGTAGATCAAACAGTTGAAGAAAAACGTGTTTTTGGTTTGAAACATTATATTGATGAAGTCTTTGTTAGTTTGCGTCCCCGCTATAAACGAACATCTCACCAAATAACAATCAATTGCCCGGACAACATCGAGCTGAACAGCTACCCCGGCGCTTTCATGCAAGTCTTGACCAATCTTGTAATGAACTCACTGCTCCATGGGTTTGAAAATATTGAGCAAGGCCAGATTAAAATTGATATCACTGAGGATAGAAATACAGTGACCATTGTTTACAGTGATAATGGCAAAGGCATGGCTGAAGATCAACTGGCGAAAATATACGATCCTTTTTATACCACACGTCGAGGACAGGGGGGCACAGGACTGGGAATGCATATTGTGTTTAATCTGGTAACACAATCCCTTTCAGGTGAAATCAAATGTACGAGTACACCTGCTAAGGGCACCACTTTTACTGTGGTAATACCTAAAAATCCAGATTAATATCTATTTTTCAGGTGGAGATCAAATATCAAATCGATCCACCAATCGAAACAAGTCCGATGCCAGTTGATCTAGATGAACCGATGATAAATGCACATCTGATATTTCATCTTTGGTATCAATTATGGATTTTCCGACACTTTGTATATTCATACTGACTACCTGCGCACCTTTGGCTGAAAAATCTACATTGTCAGTAATCGTGTGAACATGAGAAAGCAGGGTATCCATTTGACGAGCAATTTCACTTGAATTTTTATTTGCAAGGTTTGCGCTCGCTGCAATTTGTTCTGAGACCAGGGTTTGTTCTTCAACTGATGCTGAGATTGTTTTTGATGAATCCGCCATATCATCAATGGTTTTTACAATATCGTTTATCATTTTAATTGAGTCGTCAATAAAATCAAGTACAGTGGTAATCTTTTCCGATATATTGATTGCCGCTCGAGTACTTTGTTCCGCAAATTTTTGAATACTTTTGGCCACAACTGTGAATCCTCGACCAGAATCGCCAGCAGACGCGGCCTCTATTGCAGCATTTAATCCAATGAGATTGGTTTTATCAGCTATAGACATGATAATGTGTGTAATGTCCTCAATCTGGCTGGCAGCATTATTTAGTGATGAAATAGTTTGTACAGTCTTTTTTGCCTTTTCAACTGCTTTTTCAGCAATTTTTCTGCCATTCCGCGCATTGTTTTCAATACCATTCATAGCACTTGATAATTCATCAATGGATACAGCCACCGAATGAATGTTATTTGTCATGGCGTCTGTTGATTTAGAAATTTTTTCAACATTTACTTTCATGCCATTGAGTGAGTCAGCAATTGATGACATGGTTGATGACATCTGATAGGCTGAGCAAACAACAGTATTAGAACGTTTTTCCATATCATTGACATGATTATTCAGACGACTAAAAATATGAATAATTTGTTCCGACTCCTTAGATAGCTTTCGACCATTTTCCTGTGCCAGGCTCAGTATTTCTCGAAATGCTTTGATTACCCCATTATAGGCCTGAAATATCTGTCCGATCTCATCTTTAGATTTGGGATGATGTGAAACTGTCAGATCAAATGACGCCAACCTGTTGGCCACTCGATTAATAAATGTCAAAGGTCGTAGAACCAATCGCCGAAACTGCCATATTTGAAATCCAATAAAAATGATTAAAATGATCAAAAAGCCAATCATTTGGGCCAAGATCATTCTTTTAAACTGACTTTTATTGGTATCCGCAATACTGCGAATTTGCTCTCTTAGAGAACTGACCAATGCCCCTTTTTTAGTATCCGCTTGAATACTATAAAAGGCGAACAATTTTTGTCCTGGCTTACCCTCTAGTTTTGCTGAAACAATGTGATCAAATTGATCTCTAATGGATGCGGGAAATTCAATGCCCTGATGGATTGATTTTCGGCTTTTCCAGACTGATATAATCGGAGTGTTTTCTATATCTGTAATAGAAATCGCACAATTGTCGGGTTGGTCTAGCCAGACTTTAATCCACTGTGCAACGTGATCCGATGGTTTTAGTGAATCGAATGCCAGTTTATTGAGCAGGTGAGAAAACATATTTGTTTTCCACTCAAGGTTGGCTTCCTGTATTCTTCTGTTATTCTCGTGTTGGGTTTCTACGATTAACTCGAAATGTTTGGTATATGCTGTAGTAAACGTTTCTGCCATCTTGTTTTCTACAGAAAAAACAACCGCACAGATTAATATCAGCATTAATGAGAGAATAATGCTTGTTACAGTTGTAATTTTTGCCTGTAAACTCCAGTCTTTCATTGGCCCCTCCAACTATCAAAACCTAACCTATACTATTATGTAAGATAATGTTTTTTTGCTCAATGAATTGGGTGTAACCCCGAATTGCCGGTCAAACCATAATCAAACCTCTAAGCAACACCAATACAGGAGCGAACCTGATATTCGCCTTCGGAACAATAACCAGGAATAAACCGATATCCGACACCTACAAACTTGTTTCCAAACATAGGTTTGATTCCGATTATTTTTTAAGGGCGAACATAGTGTTTACCCCAAGATTGGTTTTGCTCATAGGTTTGATTTACCAGCAATTTTGGGATACCTATCATTGCAACTTTTTCAGGGATTCATCAACAACAATCTTCACCGCATTAAGCGTTTCAATCAATAAGGCTGTTTCGTTTTCATCCTGATCCGCACTCATCGCCTGATTCAATTGCCTTATAAAATTTGTGGCTTTTTTTGACGTCGCATGAAAAACACTGACTTGTGGTTTTGGGTCTGCGCTTTTCTTTTTTCGGGTAATTTTGCGAACATCATCACTGCTGAGTTTGTTTTTCTTTATCTGAGAAAAAAGTTCTGTCATTTTCTCAGAACCTTTCTGTTTTGCAACTTCAACTAAAACGCGTCGGGAAAATGTGTCGGCACGCCGACATTCATCTTTAATGGTGTTGGGTAAACGATTAAGGGTGAGCGTTTCAGCAATGGTGCTACGACCCTTTCCGATCACATGGGCAAGATCTTGTTGTGTATAGCTATATTCATCAATCATTTGTTGGAGTGCCTCAGATTCATCGATTGGATTTAAGTTCTCGCGCTGAAGATTCTCTATGAGAGCAATTTCTATAGGATTACCTGTTGTCAATATGCATGGTATTGATTTTAGCTCAGCCATTTTTGCAGCCCGCAAACGACGCTCACCAGCGACCAGGATGATTTGGTCTTGCTCTTTACGAATAATTATGGGTTGTATCACACCGGATTGTTTTATGGAATCGGAAAGTTCTTGCAAGGCCAGTTCATCAAAATACTTTCGGGGTTGATTGGGATTGGGTTTTATCAAATCAATGTCAATATTAAAGAAAGTACCATTTTGAACAAAACCAGTGTTTGCCGGATGATCATTGTCTAATTGCTTGGGTTGTGACAGTTTGCTTTTTTTTTGAGCAAGTTTGTCTCTTATAGATGCCATAATGCAGATAATTCCTCTGTTAGTGATTCGTAATCTTGTGCCCCTGGACTACTGGGTTTAAATGTAATCACAGGTTCCATTGCCATATGTGCCTGATTCAAGGCTTCATTTTGACGAATTTTTGTTTTTAGCAATATATCATTAAAAGGTTCCAGTTGATCCAGTACCCAATCATTTGTGATCTTTTTTCGGGAATCATATTTGTTCAACAAGATCCTGACTATCTTTTCTTTCGGGTTGTCTTCATTATTGCGTACATGCTCAATTGTATCCATAAAATCAGAAAAGCCATCCAGGGAAAACCGGGCCATTTCACATGGGACAAGAATGAATTCACTGGCATAAAGTGCATTAATGGTCAATGTGCCGAGAGTTGGACGACAATCAATGAAGATAAGGTCATAGTTTAGGTGCTTGATTGCTTTGTGTAGTCGTGTTTCCTTGAACATTTCAGGGGTAAGAAGCTGTTCAGCACGGTCCAGGCGAATATGGGATGGTACCAGATTCAAGTTTTCTACCTCTGTTTTTAAGATGGCCTGTTCAATAACGAGCTTGTTTACCAATACATCATGTATGGCATATTGGTAAGTATCTGGCTCAAATCCCATGCCTATACTTGAATGGGCCTGTGGGTCCAGATCAATTAAGAGAACATTGTAACCACGCTGCGCAAAACAGCATGATACATTAATTGATGACGTGGTTTTTCCAACCCCGCCTTTTTGGTTTAATACTGAAATTACTTTTCTCATGTTGTATTCCTGTATTTATAATTCGACATTATCATATTGGCACATGTACAGGGAGAGGCTTAATTAACTAATGTTTTGCCAGCACAAGAAACGAAAATACTTTCATTCATCTGTACATATACTCATTGAATTTTTTATTCACTGGTAAGTATATTATTGCCCTTGATTAGAGCATTGTTCTGTCATGATGTATTAAATATTTTCCTTTATGCCAGCTTATCTGTCAAGGAAAAAAAAGGATCTTCATTGTAAAATGAAAGTGAATCCTTGTAAAAAATACAATGAAAAACGTCTTTGAAGTAAAGACAAATGAAGAGAGTGGTTAAGGTACGCTTTAAAAAGGAAAGCCAATTGAAAACTTCGGCTGGCAGACAGCTTTTGCTGGTTTTCGACTGTGATTGTTATCATTGCATTTCCAGATTGACCTTTGACAGGTTGTACTGTCAAAGAAATCGGATACGCCTGATCAGCATTGACTGATCTTTATGGACACCGGAAATTCTGGCATAAGGATTAGGACTTTTTTTATCTTGAATGAATCAATTCAGCATAGGGCGTATGTACAAGTTAGGGGAAAATGTTGCCTCGAAAAAATACCGAAATCCAATCAATGTCCAAAACCAATGTAGGGGCGAACCTTGTGTTCGCCCGAACAACAATCGTTTGCGAACCTATGTCCGTGGCAAACGTTTCTAATTCATTTTCGAACATAGGTTTGATATCGGTTTTTGTTCGGCGGGCGAACATAAAGTTCGCTCCTACATTGGTTTTGCTCATAGGTTTGATACTGGTTTTTGTTCGGCGGGCGAACATAAGGTTCGCCCCTACATTGGTTTCGGAAATTGGTTGGATCTCAATTACTACGATCTACCCGAAAATTTATGATCGCTTACTTATGAACATGTTCCCCCAACTTGTACATACGCCCATATTCTACGTAGTGAAGGTAATTCCGAAATACTAAAATTTATTGACTACTGGGAAAGAATTAAAGGAAAGGTCAATGAAACATTAGTTTTTGATTGCAAATTTACTACATATCAAATACTTGTGTCATCGCCGAAAATAATCGCCCCACCTTCGCCGAAAATATGTCCCCCATTATCGCCAATAATTAGCTCCCCTATAGACTGCTTTCAAAACAGTATGTAAGCTTAGAAATATTCATTTCCACCCAACAATAAAAATGGAACCAGTATTTTTCATGTTTGATACAATTCTATATATAGACAAAAAATTTTCAAATTTCTTACACTATAAATAAAAAAAAATGAAAAAAATTTTGAACAATGAAAAAAAATAAGCACAACATAAAAAAATTTAAAAAGGGGAATTTATTTTTCGATATATTGTTAAAATTGAATATTCCATTTTTGAATGGCACGTAAATAATTACTCATATCATGATCGGCAATGAGGTCGATACCTTTTTCTCTAACAGCTTCAACAGCGCCATCCAGATAGTCAAGAAATCGAAACCAGAAACCTGGATCATTATGTAATTCATCCTCTTCAGAAATATATATATAAGAGCCAACATGACTATATCCCATTAATCGGGCGGGTATACGTGTAACAATATCGTTGTTATTTTGAAAACGAAAAAAGCGTGATTTGCATTCCACATTAAATATTCGAGACGTATCCCTGCTCATGGCCCTTGGTTGGCCAAATGTATATACTGATGTAAATGGCAAGTCCAGATGAATCAATTTTGCGGCTGCCATTGTAGCCATCGCTCCGCCAAGACTGTGACCGGTTAAAAATAGAGGACGTCTTGACTGTTTAAAAAGTGTCTGATAGCAATCATATAAAGATTGCCAGACATCCTCTAGTGATTTCCAGAATCCCCGATGAAATTCACCAAACAGAACCTGTTCACGAAAAGCGTTGATATTATCTAGCCAATCCACAATTTCATCTGTGCCCCGAAAGGCCATACAGAAAAAATCATTATGTTCTATTAATATTGCCTGGGCACTGTTTTTTGATACCCCATTTACCGATATAAAATTGCTATCCTTTTCTTTTAATGATTGAAGTATACACGCATCATCTGGCGTGTAATCATTATCAGATTTTTTTGTGTAAACAGCCTTAGAAAAAGTTGCCATCCAATAAGCATTAGATCTATCTAAGGTTGTTTTATAAGGTTTTACTTTGTTCGTCATAATGGTCTCCTTTAAAAATTAAAAAATTGATGTTCACTACTTAAATATTTCTTGACATAAAATCTTATAATATAACATTTTATATATCAAAAAATAAGGTCATGTCCCCAGAATTCAGTCTATTTTGGTTACACTCAAATGATTTAAAATGTGGACAAACCTCTATTGTCTTTTTTTGGCTTCATTCTCAGCAAGTTTTTGGACTGCTTTTGGTGCAAAGCACCCCACTAAAAAACCAAAAGTGATGATAATTCCATCTTGATTTCCTGTATAGATTGTTAAGATACCAAATAGAACACTTGCAAGTAATGAAATAAAACACATTAATCGCATGGATGATTTGTTTCCACGATCATCTTCGAAAAACGAAGACCCTTCTTCACTATTATTTTGTTGATCTTTCATGAAAAATCTCCTTTTAGATCATAATTTCAAAGAATTAAGAACCCTTTCTCCCCTCAAAGAGGGCGCATTTCAACAAACAGTTAAGATGTATTAAGCCATTTTGGACACATGTCTAAAATGGCTTAAAGCCATGCTGATCTGCATTGCAAACAATCACTCCCAAACAAGATCCACAATCATCTCAAAATCATCACCAGCCAGATAATCATCCGCCCCATCACGTCCAGCACCATCATCATCAGCCGCCCATTGAACGATTTCTTCTCCATCCGCCAACCGCGAAAGACATTGTATGTGATACACTTGCCCGGCTTCAAGCCCAATAAAGGAGAAATAACCCTCATTATCAATCTGCGTCTTTCCAACGTAGCCACCAAAGTTCTCATCTGTTTTCTCAAACAACTTTACTACCACAGAAACACTCTCAGGCGGCACATTCCGAAATCGATCCAAAATCCGGCCAGTAATTGCATGGGGACTCGTGCGATGCAATGTAAAATGAACTGTATCCCCAGCCTGCTTCCCTCCCTTGCTTTGCGAAATATACCCATCCGCCTGAACAATAATTTCATAGTCTGACACAGTATCTATTAAACCCGCTATATTAAAGCAACCCTGATTATCACTGATCCCTGTAACTGCCATCTCAGTTGAACGAATCAAAATGCGCGCATTTTTTATCAATCGACCCGATTGATCCTTAACACACCCGCTGATCGTCGCGCCAGACAACAGTTTCAAATCCTGCTCATTGGTCGGTGCCTGGGTGTCTACATATTCTTCCAATGCTGCAAATCCTGGAGCTGTCACACGAAGTATAATTGTCGCATGCATGGGGATATTGGAAATGGCATAGGTGCCATCTGGTTTACTCTGCCCTGATACCAGAAAAGAATTGTCCCTGGTATACACTGAAATATGCGTACTCCTGGTATAATTGACCCATGAACCAGAATTGCGATCCAACACCTGCACATTGCCCGAAACCCGAATGCCTTCAGTTAGTACAATCGTTCGCGTTTTAGAACCATTCAACTGAATGCCCTTTTCCTGAAAAATCGAAAGATTTGAATCTTCCGCCGGGATGACCCGAAGAATGTAATCATCGGATGATTTCAAGCCCTGAATTTCAAAGGCGCCAGCCTGATTGGTTTGAACGTTTCTATAGATATTGGCCCCACCTGACCACAGTACTACCTTTGCATTATATTGACCTTTATTATCAGTATCTTCCACTGTACCATTAAATGAAAAGCCTGCTACCATAACAAACAGGATATTCTCTGCGTAAACACCAATAGGGCCCCGAGTTTGATCAATGTAAGCACCATCAATGGATTGCACACTCACTTTAAAATCAAGAGCATCCGGCAATCCAGTGATTGTAAACCGGCCATCACTGTCAGTATGCGCACTACTGCCTGTTTGCGCAGTATCTGACCAGGCAGATACCCAAATATTTGTGATCGCTGTGCCGGTTTCATCGGTCACCTTGCCTTTGATCCAACCGGTTTGAATCAAGGATAACTTCAATACAATGGGCGTATTGTCTAGTGTCAGGAGACTGGCATTATTCCGATTCACTGTCATTCCTGAGGTTGAATAGTATTGAATGGATTCCCCGGGATTATGGGCTGCCAGAATGTAATCTGTGGCCTGGCTCAAGCCATCCATTTGAAAATACCCCCGATTATCTGTCACTGCAGCATAATACATGCCAGTTTGCTCAGATTGCGCTTCGATAATCATGCCATAAATTGGTTTGTTGGCGATATCAGTAACATAGCCTGAAATCCTTCCGCCTGATGACAGGGTAAAATTGATCTGATCACTGTCCTGTGTATCCACAAGCGTGGCTTCACTGCGTCTTGTCGTTTGCTCGTAAAAGATATCCTGGTAAATATTTGACCAGACACCCACAATATAATCAGTGGCCTTTTGCAACCCACTGATCTGATAATCTATGGCAATATTTGAAGCATCAATCTCAATGCCTTTGCCGGTTTTTAAGTCATCAGAATAGGCATCAATCCAGATTGAACAATTGTCTGGCGGCATTTCTGGCAACAGTATGGTGCCTGAGATTGATTCCCGACCCGGTGGCGGTAAGTCAAAATCAATGTTGCTTGCATTGCCATTGGTGATATCAATCAGTTGGGCATCTGTCCAGTGACTGACATTATCAAACACAATCAATGGATAATGCGTGGACCGCAATTCTACCCGATAATCTGTACCTGACTTAAGACCATCAATTCGATAGTCCTTTGCAGAGCCACTGCCCTTGAGGGTGATGCTTTTTGATATATTCATCCCTTTTGACCAGACTGTAATTGTTGCTTCAGTGCCGATCTCCAGCCCCAGAATGGTTCCCGCAATATACCGGTTGGGCTTTTCCAGGGCCATATTCAAAATGTTTTCCCCTTCAGATAAATTGACTGCTTTGCTGATATCAATATACTGCGGATGGCTGAATCGTATCTGATAATTGCCTGGCAAAAGACCTGTAATCAAGTAGTTAGGACCTGTGGCATTGCTCGAACTTAGAACAGATCGCCATCCCTGTGTCTCTTCTGACCATGCCTCAATGTAAACACCATTAATTGCTTCATTATCAAAGGTAACCCTGCCCGACAATTGCACGCCCCGCGTAAGAATCAAATTGCGCAGAATGGTTCGTGAGGGTTGAACGCCTTGGGCTTCATCCCATTTATGCACTGTCTGATTGGGCGCATTTTCAGCATAAAATGATGGCACATAATTGGGCGCAATCACAGAAATCGCATAGTCAGTGGCCTGGGCATCAAGACCGGTCATTTCATAGCGGCCTGTGGCATCAGTGGGGACATCACCACCGGTTTGGGTGGCCTCTGACCATACATTGACCCATATCCCTGATGGTGCTGGCTGATCCATTGTCTCCAGATAGACATATCCACGAATGATAGCCCCTTTTTGAAGAATGAAATCAATGTTCACAGCACCTTCGCCGGATACATTCACAGGATTGGCTTCCTCTTTGGTGCGCTTGCCAGAATAATAAGTAAGGGGATAATACACTGGATACACTGCCACAATATAATCACTGGCAGGGGGCAAACCGATAATCTTGTAGTTGCCACTAACATCAGTCACTGTTGATCCCCGGCCACCACTGCTTTGTGATTGGGCTGATACAGTCACCTGATTCAAAGGCAGTCCATTGAAATCTGTAACAGTGCCAGAAATAAAGGCCCCGCCCTGTAAGTTGAAATCCACATGATCTGTATTCACATAAACCAGGGTGGCATTTTCCCGCTGTGTTTGATTATCGTATACCTGATAGGGATAAGGACTGTCCTGCACTTCCACAATATAACTGACAGGTGAACCATTATGTTCTGGCAGAAGGCCAATAATTTCATATTCTCCCTGATCATTGGTAAACGCCCCAAAGCCTGCCTGCAATGCACTGGACCATGCATTCACCCATTGATTGGCAAGAGGGGTGCTATCTACTAAAACCCGTCCACGAATAAATGGATCTGAATGAATGAATATATTAATATTATTTAATTTTTGTATATCAAGCGGCACCTTTGTTGCTGCCTGCCATGCACTGGCACTGGTTGTTGGCAGATAATTGCCAGGTATCTCTTCCAAAGGAATCGTATAGTAAAAGAACTGCTGCAATGTGGATGACCACACGTACACCCGATAGTCTGATGCTGGCCGCAAACCATTTATTGCATAACGATTGCTGGCATCAACACTCACCGAACGTCCCATTCCAATTTGTTCCGACCAGATCTCCACTAACCAGCTTTCATCAGATCCGCTTTGATTAATTATCTGCCCGCTGATTCCATTATCTGGCGCAGGTTCAAGAATAAAATCAATACCAGTGGCATCACTATTCTGTGTGGATACAGATTCTGCTTGATTCAGGGTATCTTTTTGATTGTAGTATTGACAAAAGTATGCACTGTTTCCATCCGCAGGACAGGCAGATACAAACAAAGACCGATGCACCGGCAAATGGATTAGCGTATAGTTGCCAATACTGTCTGAGATCGTTTCAGCAATCACAGTATTTTCTTGCCAGCACGCAATTTTGTAACCTGAAAGTCCCTGGTTGCCAGTATTTTCGCCAGTTACTTTTCCAAATATTTTTCGTCCCAAAACCTGAATATAATCTTTCTTTTCAATAATTCGGGTGCCAGCATCTGCAGAAACTTCGAGGCTGACAGAATAATTGCCAGGCATTTCATAGGTGTGCATCGGATTAATCGAAGTGGATGTGTGACCATCACCAAAATGCCACAGTCTGCTGGAAATATCATCCTCACTGGATTCAATGAATTGAACCATAAGGGGCGCAATCCCCAAACGTTGATCCGCCTGAAAATCAATCTGCACAGGCATGCGTTGGACTGTAATATAATCCTGTTTGGTCAGGGTATCTGATCCACCCGGTCCCATGACAGTCAGGCTCACTGAGTAGCGTCCTGGGGATGCATAGGTATGTATAGGCGATGGCAACCCGCTGTCAGAATTATCCCCAAATCGCCATTTATAGGTAGAAATGTCTCCTTTGGATTGATTGATCAATTCTACTGTCAAAGGCGCATAGCCAGTCACAGGATTGGCATCAAACAGGGCCACTGGTTGGGCCACCTGTTTGAAATACGCGGCAATTTCATGATGGGTCGATATGTTTTCAAACTCGTATTCATGGGTAATTCCAATGGAAACAGTGTCTATACGAACATCAGCAATGGCATAGCCATTTTCTGGTTCGATAGTAAAAGTGAAATTATCACCAGCATAAACTGTTTGCTCGCCAGATGGCTTAATTGTGCCCCCATTGCCTGCTTTGGAAGTAATTGTAAATGCTTCAGCCGGTCGGAAGGATACCCGGATATCATGGTTATCCCGAATATCAAAAAAGATATATTCAGATACCGGCCCCACAGATTTGCCATCAACAATAACCATGTCCACCTGATAGGTCGGGTCAGGCAAAAAATAAAATGGCAGGTAAGCGCCAGCCTCATCCACAGCAATGACCCCCTCGGGGTTAATTACACCATGGCGTCCGGCTGTGGCAGTAATTAAATAGGTGGCCATATGCAAATTAAAACAATCGGTTTGAGACAGATGAGAATCATCTGTTACTGTGACACAAATATTTGTTGCCCCTCCAATATTGGAAATGGGTGATATTTTTAGGGATAGATTGGATATTTCGCCTGGGTTGCTTATGAATTCATATTGCCGGCCACTTTCATTGATTGATAACGCATCGTCATTATTGGGAATTAATGCCTCATCCTGGGAATGGACTGAAATTTGAAGATTGCCCCCCTCAGCATCAGTGACAGTAAAAGACAGTATGGGAACATCAGCCCCAATGGCAACGACCTGATCCAAAATGTGAGCCATTTTGGGAGCATCTGGCACGGGTGTAATTTCTATGGTAATGATTTCGCTGATAGACAGGCCCTCAGGATCTGAAATTGTGATAAGGATATCAGCACTGCCATTCCAATCGCTGTCTGGTGGACACATGGTCAGCAAACCTTTGTTAATGCTGACATCAAGAACATTGCTGGTGGCGGTCCATGAAAGGAGATCATCGGTATGATCCATGTCCAGCACATATGGATTGAGATCCAGATAATAAACAGTCAGGGCTTCAGGAAAGCTTCCTGATGGTATCACTGTAAATTCAGGTGGATCATTGACTGGCATGACCGAATAGGTAAATTGTCGGGTTTCAGTCAACTGGCCATCGGTTGCCAGAACAGTCAGGCGGGCCTGACCATAGCGATCACCCGATGGTTGTATGACTGCGGTAATTTGTGCCGCAATGTCACTGGTATCCACAACATATTTGTTTTTATTGACCAGTATAATTTTCTCGCCAATAAATGAGCAGTTTGATGGATTGACCAGCAATGTGTCATCAGATTCCAGCCAGACTGTCAAAGGGTCTGATTCCTGGTCTGACAACGAAACAGGCACTGAAACAGCAGTATCCTCAAAGGTCACCTGACTGATAATTTTATCAATTTCTGGTGGATCGTTCACTGGCTCAATGGTGAAAGAAAGCATCTGGATAACATCAATACCAGGACCATCACCGCTAAAGCCATTGTCATTCATTTGGATGACAATATGGGCTTCACCCAGTTGATCTGGCGATGCCCAATAATACATGCCATTGAGGGCATTGTTGATATCAAACAATTTGCCTTGAAACACCACAGAATCAAAATTCTCATAAGATCCTTGAATCAATGTCAATGCATTGGTCCCCAAAGCATTCAATGTAAGGAGCCCCTTGTCTGCTGAAACCCGAATGGTCATTTTGCCGGAACGTACATCTGAATCGCGAATTTCAAGATAGTTTTCTTCATCATTAAAGCGCAATTGATTTTCTTCCATAATGCCAGGAATTGTTTGAAAGTCTTGAACTTTTTCATTATCAAGCCATAAGCCTGGACGATCATTGGCGGCTGAAACATGAATCGTTCGGGTAATTGCCTGGCTGTTGTCAACACCATCATTGACAGTAATCACAATGCTGCGGCTGTTTGCGTTTGGATCATCTGAATTGTGCGAAAAGGCTATACTGTCTAGCATGGATTCATAGTCTATCAACGATGACACCCCTAAGTACGTATAACTGGCCCCCTCAGACACAACAATAATATTGCCATACAGGTTTTGCGTAATCTGATCACCAGGCTGATAATTTTCAACAATCTTTACCACTGCCTGGGAAAGTTTTAAATGGTCTGGATCATACAGACTGATTCCCTTGCAAAATGCGATTGGTGACCGATTTTCGATATAGGTCATGGGCGTAAACATACCGCTCAAATGTGGCGGATCGTTGATCTGTTTGACATACACTGAAAATTCATACACATGGCTGTACATTTCAGTATCAAAAGCAGTTAAAACAAATGGCACTTCACCAGTTGCATTTATTTGTGGCGCACAGACCAGTGTGAGAGAAGCAAATGCATCCACACCCATTCGGATGGTATATTCTTTCTCTGTTTGCTTGATAATTGATGTGCCCACCAGTGAAATATTATTGGGTGGAATAATATTGTCTCCAAATGATGTTATGGTCAGCACGATATCGTCACCATCAACATCAGTGATAGTAAATGGGATACTGATTTCAGTATCTTCATCAACATATTGGTCTGGCAATTGCTGAATCTGCGGGGGATCGTTATCACTTAATATCAGGGTATGAAGTTCGAATCGTTGCCACTGACCGCCCCCAAATCCATGATTGCCATTGTCATTGACTGAAAAATGAATGACCTCTTTCCCCTGCTCATCAGCAAAGGCAGTATAAACCATGCTTGCCAGGGCTGTATTTATTGCAGTTAAACTGCCAGAAACAGCAATATGAGTCGATGATTTTTGGTTAAAGGCATCAACAACAACAGTATTGAGCGACACATATCCTTTTTGGGTTTGAACTTCCAATGACAATGGTTCTGTTAAAATATCTGGATCTTTAATTTGCAATTGCCCCACATGATTGCTGTCAAAGATCAGTTGTTGTTTTTCATACAAGGCAGATATTTCCAAAGGATTGGCAATTGATGTTTTTTCAAGGAACATGCGGGGATTATCATTCACTGCAATCACAGGAATGCTGATAGGTAAGGGTGACCCCACAGTTGCGTCACTTTCAGTCACATAAATGGCAACATGGCGAGTGTTGGCCACTGGCCTATCTGAATCATGGATGAATGCAATCTGCTCAATCAGCCTGGACAGGGCCAGTGTGGAGACATTATTGCTCAAATGAATCACCAGGGGCGACGTGCCCCCCTCACCACCAGAAATGGTTCCCAGGGGAATGCCGCTGTGAAAAACACTCATATTGCCGCTGACCTCAACCACCTGTATTTCATTGGTATTATCAGAATTTTTTACAAACAGACGATCTTGTGATTCAGCATTGGCAATCCATTGGACACTCAGCCGCCCCAGATCAAAACTGAGGGTATCAACATCCACAAGCTTGGCATCGGCACAAATGCGCAAAGGGGGGGCATTTTCTGTATACGTTTTGGTTGGTTGAGCCACCTGGATAACTGGCGCATCGTTAATTGGCAAAATGATCGCAGTAATAATGGCAACCGCATCAGTTATGTTGTCAGACACCATCAGGGTCAGCATGCAGGTGCCGCTTTCATTGGTTTGGGGTAAAACTAAGGCAGTATATTCATTGTCTATGCAGCCAAAGTCTATTTTTTCTGGGTCAATAAGGGTATTATTGGCAGATAAAATCACTGGTGTGATGGCACAGGGTGCTGATTCTGCGTCTGATACAAAAAAGTTCAGGGTATAGGGGCGGTCTTCAGTGAGTGTGACCATTGATGGTGCTTCTATGTCTGGTCGATCATTGATATACAATGGAAATTGGGCAGATTGGGTCAGTCCCTGTGGATCAATGACTGTCATCACAATGTTTACTGTGCCATAGGCTTTATCCTGTGTTTCAATGAACAACAGTCGAGATTCACCAGATCCCACGACAGTGATATTATCGCTGCTGAGCATATCAGGATTTAAAGAGTGACCGGTCACAGTCAGACTGTTGGGATGGCTTTCCAGGTCGCTGATTGTCAGAACAACCGGGCCGAGAATATCTTTTTCACTGGTGGTTTGTGCAGGGATCGCTTTAATATGGGGGGCATCATTGATATTTTCAATAAAAAGTGTCATGCAGGTGGTTACAGCCAGATGTTCAGCATCGGCAAGGGATACACATATATCAGCCATGCCTTCAGCATCAGGAACAGGCGTGACCATCAAATTAGACCCTCCATTGACATGAGTGATTGCAATGTATTCATTGGTAATCATAGAAATATCAGCGGACTGTGCGGATGTTATCAGATTTTGGCTTTGGGTTTCAGCATCATTGGTCATCCAGGAAAATGGCAAAGAATCGTGATCTTCCAGAATGGTAAACAGATTAAAGCGGCCATCCGGATCATTGCCAGGAATAAATACTGGATAGGCTCGGGCTGTGGGTGTGCTGTCACCCAATTGTCCCGAACTATTTTTGCCCCAGACCATGACCTGACCATTATCAAGAATCGCCATACTGTGTGCATCGCCAGCAGCAATGGATTGCACATTGTCCAGGGGAGACTCATTTTCCAGGATAACTGGTGTGGGGGTACTGGTTGCAATGGATGTGCCCAGTCCCAGTTGGCCATTGACATTCTTCCCCCATGCCAGCACACGACCATCGTGAGTAAGGGCCAGTGCATGTTGATCACCAGCAGCAATTGCCCGGCAAGGTGTCTGGATATCAACATGATGTGGATATTTTTGGAGGCTTTCTGATAATGGCAGTCCCAACTGGCCATATGAATTTTCACCCCATGCCCAAACTTTGCCATCATTGGTCAGTGCCAAAACAAAATTTTTGCCCGCAGAAATGGCCACCACCCCCTGAAAAAAACCGCCATTTGCATCCAATACCCGTTCTGGGCGCGTGTGTTTGGTGAAAGTGCCATTGCCCAATTGCCCCCAATCATTGTATCCCCAGGTCCATAGTGTACCGAAATGATCCAGGGCCACAGAATGAAATTTGCCAGCATCAATAGCGATCATGAGTGGCAATGTTTGATTATCACTGTCATGGATAAGGGGCATTGGGGTTTCCAAAGGTTCCAGGCTATCAATGCCGGTCTGGCCAAAGGTATTTGTGCCCCATGCCCATAATTTTCCATCTTGATCCAGGGCCAGGCTGTGATGATACCCCAATGCCAGGCTTTGAATATTGTTCAATGATTCAAGGCATTGCGGCGTATCGGCAGAAACAACCGATGCAATACCCAGTTGAGAAAAATCATTATTGCCCCACACGTAGACTGTGCCATCAGATGTCACAGCGGCGGCATGAAGCTCGCCGGCAAACATTTGCCGAACATTGTTCATCACTGGTACTGGAGAAAACTGGTTGTCTGGCTCTCCAATTCCCAGCTGGCCCAGATGGTTCAGTCCAAAGGCAAAGGCCCGGCCTGCCAGATCGTGGAACAATGAAAAGCTATTGCCACAAGCGGCTGGAGGGATTAACGATAAGATGGGCGGGTCATTTTCTGCAATGACAGTCAATGTAAATGTGTCCCGGGTTTTCAGCCCGGATGGATCTTTAACTGTAATTGAAATGATTGCATTGCCAGACTGATTCCGAACAGGCCGGATTGACAGGTATCGTGATATTCCCACACCGCTGAGAGTGATATTTTCATTGGGAACCAGGTTTTCATTCATGGATTCAATGGTAACAATCAGATCACTGGCTGAACTTTGTATATCGGAAATCTGAAAGTGATCATTTTTCAGTTCTGTATCTTCTTGTATGGTTTGATCACTGAGTCCTTGGATTTCAGGTGGATCGTTATGTTCGGTGATGGTTAACGTAAATGATGTGCTATTGATCAAATTGTTGTCTGATACAACGATATCAATATTGATCAAGCCGATATAGTTTTGCGGATTGATAATGTGAAGCAATCGGTCATTGCCTGTGCCTGAAAAATTGATTTCAATTGGAACTGAAGGCAGTGCTGTCAGTGTCAGGCCACTGGCTGGTGTTTCAAGATCATCAATGGTAAATGGTATGGGGTCAATGAGGATATTGATGGCAGTAATTTGATCATCAATGGGTGATATTGTGGGTGCATCGTTCACAGGTTTAACAGTCAAACCAAAATGTGTAACTGCTGTAAGGCCATCAGGATCGTGTACCATGACAGTAATCGTCGCACTGCCATTTTGATCAGCCTTTGGCGTGATACTCAAACGACTGGTATCTCCTTGACCTTCAAACAGAAAACCATCATCTGAAACAAGTGTGACATTGGATGACTGTGCGGTCAGGCTTAAATTAATCGTGGCATCATCAATATCAGACATTTGAATGGGAATGGAAGGCGTGAATTGATCTTCATCAGCCATTTGATCGGAAATGGGTGCAATTGTTGGAGGATCGTTGACCGGTGTAATATGCAATAAACTTTTGGCGATTAATGGCATGCCGCCAGCATCACTGATTGAAAAAATAAGATTGGCATCACCAAATTTGTTTTCAAGGGGAGTAACCACAATGCTAAGATGGGCGGGTTGGCCTGCAATGGTTTGAACCTTGAATGATCCATTGTCTGGTTGCACATTGGCGCCATCCAGGATAATATTTTCATCTGGCACAAGAAACTCATTGGTGCTGATTGCAGATATTGCCAGATTATCACCATCAACGTCAATAATTGACCATGAAATGATTGTGACCTGGTCTTCCTGGCCATATGAATGATCTTCTAAAAAAATCACTGGTATATCATTGACCGGCACCAGTTCCATTTCAAAGGATGTACTGGCAGCACCTTCCTGATGATCCCATACTGTAACAGTAATTTGAACCGGGCCAACAGCATCATGAGCAGGATAGACTTGTAAGGTGCGTGTAATGCCCTGACCATTGATAGTTATCTGAGATATTTTAAGGGGTTCTGAGGTCTGTACTGAAAAAGAAAAGGCTTCTGAAGTTGATTCTAAATCAGTGACTGAAAATGGAATGGGGGCAGATGGAATATCCTCTATGGTTGATTGGCTGTCAATGGCTGAAATTGTGGGCATATCATTGACTGGTAACACATTGACACTGATGGTTCGTGTAAAGGCCATGCCATCAGTATCTGTCAACATGAGAATGATATGTGTTTCACCATATTGATTGTCTGATGGCATAATATGCATGGATAGGGGATGAATAGTATTGTTTTCAGTGAGAATGGTATATCCACCATCAATTTGGGCCAGGTCTGTGCCTGTGAGGCTAATCTGGTTTGATGGTATCAGCGGGGTGTAAGCGGATGCCACAGCGATTGTCACGATCCCACCATCAACATCAGTTAAATAAAGGCTGGTACTGGCACTGGTATCCTCCTGAAAAATGACAGTACCCGGATCGCTAATTGATGGTGGATCCGGTACTGGTTTTACTTCAATTAAAATTGTGTCATCCGCTTTTTTGGGAATACCACCTGAGCCAGTAAAGCCCTGATCACTGGTGCGAAAGGTAATGCCTGTGGTTCCTGAAAAATTAGGCGTTGGATAAAAAGTAAGGCCATCCAGGGCTTGATTCAGATCAGACAATTTAGCATAAGTGACAACAAGTACATCCCGATATCCATCCCCGGAAAGAAAGTCAAGGTTGTCAGTTTGTCCTAAACTAAACGTGCCGCCATCATTGATTGTAATTGTTGTTTTCAATTGATTATCAAGGACATCTGGATCTGTCACAAAAATTCCTCGATTTTGGGTAAATACAAATGGGGTATCTTCATCTGTCACAACAGAAAATGGCAGATGATGTGCTGGAGAATCGTTATCCGATGCCACTGATATTTTCCGAATCAAGGTTTCACTGGCAGTGCCATCAGCTTCAGTGAGTATGATTTGGATTGTTCTTTCGTTGGTTGATGGCATATCTGAGATTGTCTCAAAGGTCACAGCCTGGATGACTTTATAAATCGATATTTCTGTTGCCAGATCGTTAAAAATAACAACCAGTGGGTTTTGGTAATGGGTACCGCCTGACCATTGTCCCACTCGCTTTCCAGAGTGTTTGACATCCTCGCCATTAATTCCGATTTTACCATAATCATCCCCCTGATCCTTTATTTCAAGGCGGTCAAAGGGCGTACCATTGGCAATGATTTCAATCTGTAATACAGCAGACTGAAAGTTGATAGCATCCAGGTCTTCAACACGCGCATACTCACTCACATGCACCGGGTCCTGATTTTCAGTGTAAGCCACTGTTTTAGTAGACAGGGTAATTTCTGGCGGATCATTGACAGGAATAATGGTCATGAGATTGGTCTGGGGAATAGAAATGCCACCATCGCCATCCAATAACTGAAACCGGATATCAAAACTGCCTGCCAGAGGACGTTCAGACATATTTTCATAAGTGATACATTGAATCAATTCTGCAATAGCCGCAGCATCGGCAACAGTATTTTCAATATTTATCAATAAAGGGCTGATGCCAGTGCCGCCAGAAAAGCTGGCAAATTTTTGGTTGCCCCAAAATATTTCTTCCAGGGTCACAGAAATTGTTCCTGGATCTGTGCCTTGACTCTTAATCCGCAATAGATTTTCAGCATTGGGCTGCACAAAATCAACAATCAATTGACCATTGGCAAAGTTGGGTGAATCAATATCTGTAACTGATGCAGATTGCGCAATGATTGTGGGCATATCATTTTCAGTATAGATAATGGGATTTTTCTGGATTCCAATCACAGGTGGATCGTTTATAGGGGTAATCCCCAAGGCCAATGATTGTGAAACAGCGTAGAGATTATCACGCACAGTGATTGTCAGGCGGGTATTGCCATTGGCATTGGGCAAAGGCTTGACAAACAATTGCAGGGTTTTCAGTTCATGGGCTGATAGTGTCAGTCCCTGAAAAGGCATTGCCTGGCAAGTGTCTGTCATACACAAAGTCAGATGATTTGAATCCACTGATAACAAATCCGCTGTTTGAACAAATACAGTATATTCTCCACCCTCAGCATCAGAAATGCCAATTGATACTGGCCCGGCAGTATGATCTTCCAGACAAAAAGCCTTATTCATGGGTAATACCATATGTGGGGTATTGGGCTTGTAAGTTATTTCAAAAAGGGCTGATGGAAAATTAGTATGACCACTGACATCCTGGGCAACCCCCTGTGGAATGAGAATTTTTGTTGGTCCAGGTGAGTCAAATGCGATATTCATTTCATATTTGCTGGCTGAAACCGGCTTAAATTCGGTGATATGTGCATTGGACAAACCAATAGACTCACTGCTGAATTGGTCCACAGGCTTGTTAAAGGCAATCCATACCGGAATCACTGGCAAATGGGTGGGTGATTGAATATCAGAACCAATGATTACAGTGGGATTCCCGCTGTCAAAGGTAAAGGAACGTGAAACCGGGACAGAATTTTTGTTTTTCGCCTGATCATAAAACGCATTGGTATTGAGAAAAACATCAATGGCACCGGGCAAGTTGGGTATGAGTTGAAAGCTGAGTTGGGTATAATACGTATTTTCAGTGGAAAGATGGGTCAGGGTGGCATTGGTTATCTCAATAGCATCCTGGGATGTCAGGCGGCAGTATTCATCAAAGACAATGGTGACTGACAGGGGGGATGACACTGGATCTGTATCAGATGCCAGAATGGTGGCATTGGGTAAGGTGGTATCATAGGTAAAGGCAATCATGGATGATGCGATATTGCCATTGCCAACCCTGTCAAAGGCTTTTTTGGCCTCTATTTGTGCCGAAAAAAGGCCTTGGCTGGCAGGTTTTAATATAAAGGTATATACAGAATATGGGGCACTGCTCCCCACTGCTTTGAATTGATCTGGAATGGCATTAAACACTTTAATTTGACCCGAAAAACCATCCACAGGCTCGCTAAAGGTTATGGTGACAGGAATCCCTGCAGAATGTGTAAACATGGGCTCATCACTGGACAAACTGACTGTGGGATCGGTACGATCATAAATGATGGTCAGTGTTTCGGCCTGGATATTCCCATTTTGAGCAAGGTCATTGGCTGAATTTTCACTCACCTTAATGCGAACCGGCCCTTGCCCCCCTGGTTCGACAGTCATGGTAAACACTGATGCATAGCCATCATCGTCTGGTTGGAATGTAAAATTGGCCAGTAATCCATTTTCCACCTGAATATCGGCTGGATGGAAATTGATAATTTTTTCATCAAATGTAATTGTGACAGGAATGGGATCTGGTTGGGTAGTTTTCGTGTATGCGGCCTGCAAGTCAACATTTGCACGAACACTGTCATACCAGACAGCAGCCTGAGTTTGAGAAATATTACCTGCAGCATCTTTAAAGCAAACATATAGAATTTGCGTGCCCACATAATCATCAAGCTGCCAGGTTTTAACTTGCTGAAAGGGTTCCCAAAGGCCGCGACAGTAAGCATGACTGCTGATATTCATTTCTGAAGCATGATGCGCGCCCATACGCAGGGCAATCACACTATCGGCAGTGATCGCGGGGGCAATGACAGTTGCTGGAAATGGCGCGATATTGTCAATTCGATAGGGACCGGCTGTCTGCGTCGGCCCCATGATTTCTTGTTTTTCATCCACTGCTGCCACATGGCAGTAGATAGGCTCGTCATCAAGCCCTGAGTAATCTGTGCTGACCGCCACACGAGGTGCATCTTTTGGCACATAGATTGCCTGACCCCAGGATGTATTATCCATAGTAAAAACATGCGCACTGTTGCCATTGAATTGATAATAATAGCCAGTGATATTATGTTGGCCGGTAACCGGTTCTTCCCAAACAACTGTGATTTGGGTATTGCTTGAAACCTGATGGCTTACATGGCTGATTGAATGTAAACCAGTAACCTGGTCAATGTCTGCACAAAATAAAGGTGGATGACAGAGCCAGATGATCAAACATATCCAGATAAAAATTTTCGGGATGCTTTTCATGGGTGGTCTCCTGTTTTTTTTAGGGAATAATCTGTGATAAGGATCACTCCTGAAATTGGCTTATTGCCATGATTTTGGTATAATGACATATATTGTATCAGATTTGATTGGGAAATTCATCTGTTTTGTTTGTAACTCGACAGTCATAGGTTGAAAAAATAATATGTTAATCTTAACAGCGCTGTAAAATTATGCAATTCAAAGATATATTCTATTATTTGAGTATCGAATCAAAACATAATTATGATTGAAGGCTCAAATGATATCACTAGATATGCAAGACGTTGCAATCTTTTCTTTTTCCCGCAGAAATTGCTTTTAAATTAGGAATGCTCTAAAATAACTTCCCCATTCTTGATTAAAAAAAACTATCTTGAAAATGAGGACCACTATAGGCATATGTTTTGCATTTGACAGTTTGTTTTCCAATATCGAAAATAAGAATAAAAAAATAACATGAATATATAATTTATCTATTTAGCAAAAAAAAGCTTATTTCAGTAAGAGGAAATTATATGACACTTAAAAAAAATAACTTTTCCGGTAATAATTACGAAAATTTAGATATAGTTGATGATGATAGTTTTGAGATGGAAAGTTTTAGGGATGAAACAGAATATAATCAAAGAAAGAAAAAGAACAAAAAAAGAATATCAATGTCTTCTCCACAGCATTTTTTTTTGATTAAACATTTTTCGATTAGTATTATCATAACATTTTTAGTTTACCTTTTTATATATATTTTTGATGAAAAGCTCATTTTTTTATCAAAATTTGATGGTTTGCCACAAATGATTTCAGTGATGTTTTTTTTGTGGGCAATATCTATTCTTGTTGCAAAGAGCCTGGATATAAACAAAAAAATATCTGAAACAGCTCATTTTTTTCAAAAATATAATTTATATGTAAAAGAAAAATTAGCCAACTTGAATTACAACGACAGGTGCCAAAGAATTATTGACGAATGCATTTATAATGAAAAATCTAAATTCGCAATAAGTATTTTGAATTTATTTGAATATGGAAAAAAATCACCCAAAATTGAAGAAATTCGAAACTATTTAATAGATGAAAATAACAATAATTATGATGAACTAGAAACAAGTTACTCTTTGATTCGTGTTTTATTATGGACAATGCCTATCATTGGATTTATCGGAACAGTATTAGGAGTTGGACAAGCTGTTGGAGGTTTTGGTTCATTCCTTTCCTCTGCAAATGACATCAGTGAAATTAAAAATGGATTGACAGGGGTAACATCTGGTTTAGGAATTGCTTTTGATAGCACCCTTATTGCATTGTTATTGAGTGTTTTACTTATGATTGTAACTTCATCAGTAGAACAATTTGAAATTAATCAAATCAGAAACAATTTTTATAAAATACAATATATGAGTTATGATATTTTTTCAAGTCTTCCTTTACCTACTGAAAAAACAGAACAAATACCACCTCATCAATTATCTTTAATTCAAAAGATAGAAGAATTAATCAGAGAAATGAAGTCCATGCCTGTTGACCAGAATAAGTTGCTTAAAATAGTCAAACATTGGAATATACAAATGGATAAATCAATACAAAGCCTTGTAAAGGATTGGCAACAAAACTGTAATAAAATAATGCATAATCTACAATTGACTCAAAAAGAAAATAAGGAATTACTCAATCAAAAAGAAAAAATATTATCAGATATCATTCATGAAAGCGCAGAACTGAGAAATGAATCAAAGCTCATGTTAACAAACATTAAGGAGCTTTTAGATAAAGAAACTCAAACAATTTATGAAATAGTTCACAATGAAAAAAGCACCATTCAAGAGTTAATGGAAAGCCAAAAAAATTCAGCTCAAAAGCACATTGATACTTTTCAAGAATTGCAACAAATGCTGACCCGGTTGATTGACATAGAGTTAAATATTAAAAATGAAATTGGTGCTATAAAAGAAAAAGATAGTCTGACAAATACGATAAATGCAATTATGGATGTTCTCAAAAAATTGGACCCAGCATTAAACAGATTTATTGAGAAACCTCTTGATGTCAATGTGCAATTTTCATCTATTTCAAGTATTTAAATACGTAAATGCTGTTCGGCTAAAACCATGCCTTTAGGTGGAGAAGCACCATTCAATCAAAACTCGTATTCTTGATATTTAAAAAACATGTTATCCAAGATTTTTCAAAAAATTCGATTGAATGTATCGTCTATCATTTCTTTGTTTTATGATTCACTAGTAACGTTTGAAAATTATAAAAAATAAAAAATGGATAGTTAAAGTATCATGGTTTACGATGTTTTTATAAGTTATTCAAAAAAAGATGTGAATACCGCTAGAAGATTAGCAAGAATACTAGAAAAAAAAGGGTTAAAAGTCTGGTGGGATAAACGCTTAACACCTGGAATCGATTATTCAAAAGAAATAGAACACCAATTAAATACTGTGAACTCAGTTATTGTACTCTGGTCAGAAAATTCTATAGAATCAAGATGGGTAAAAGATGAAGCACTTGTAGCAATTAATAGACAAGTTATCATACCTGTTGAACTTGATGGCGCTCAATCGCCTATTGGCTTTAGACAACTTCAAGCTGCAAAATTATTTACTAAAAATACTAATTCCGAAACATACAAGAATCAAATTATAGCGATACTTAAGGCTCTAAAAGTAAGACTTAATCAAAAAAAATTAAACAATAGTGTAGTAGATGTAAAAAAAGAATCATCTCTTAAGAATGAACCTTCTCATAACACTGAACCATCTCATAAGACTGAACCACCTCATACATTTGGACAATTAGATACTGAAGATATTACCCCTCCAGATAGTATTCTTGAAATTATAACAAATAAACCTGCCAAAATTTATCTAAGATATATAGAAGATAATAAAAGTACCTTAATTGGAAATACTTTAAAAACAAGTTTATTTGAAAAGTACCACTTAACGCATAAAGTTTATCCTAAACAATTTGAAATAATAGCAAAATCAAAAAACAAAGAAATTAAAAAAAATATTAGTTTAACACCCAATCAACATAAAAAAATAATAATATCTTTTCAAACATATATTCAATATACTGTTCTGATTAGCTTAATTCTTATTGGTATTATTACTGGAATATCATATTATTCATTTATTTTTTTTCAGAATAAAGAGCAAATAACTGATAATATGGTTTATATTGCTTCATGTTCATTTTTTAAAGGTGGTGAAGATGACACAAATAAACCTTTGTTAAAGCTTTTTCGGTCAAAAAAAGATAATTTAAATTTTATAAAAACATGTTCTGATATACAGCCTAATCGAACATATATAGCAGACTATTATATGGATATAAATGAAGTAACAAACTCAGAGTATAGAAAATTTTTATCAGATAGAAAAAAAAATAAGTATAATCATCCAAATCAACCCGAAGATAAAACAGATCATATCCCTGAGTTTTGGAATCATCAAAAGTTTAATGAAGGAAATCAGCCTGTAGTCGGTGTAGACTGGTTTGATGCCTACGCTTATTGTTTTTGGAAAGGTAAGAAATTACAGAGCTTTATTCAATGGCAAAAAGCTGCACGTGGAGAAGATGATCGGTTATTTCCATGGGGAAATACATTTGATAAATCAAGATGTAATGATAACAAATCTCCTCATTATAATCCTGTTAATGTTGGAAGTTATCCTGGAGGAATGAGTCCATATGGTGTTAACGATTTAGTTGGAAATGCAGAAGAATGGACTGACACTAAAAGCTCCAGTAGTGATAATTATTATGAAATTGTTGGAGGAAGTTGGAACAGAAAGTGCGAAATTTTTGGATTGAATTTTTCTCGCTTTATAAGTGCTGAACCCTCACATAAATCAAAATTTCTCGGATTTAGATGTGTCAGTGATAATTCTCATGAAAATATGGTAAAAATACCAGGCGGAATTTTTAATTCAGGAGGAGAAAAGGGTTTTACACTCGATATATTAAGAAAGTTTAGTTTACTTGATAAAACGATTGTTCAATTAATTTCATCACAACCTGAAATCGTTATCCTAAATGCATATTATATAGACAAAAAAGAGGTAAGTAATTCTGAATATATGGAGTTTTTACAAATAGTAAAAAATAAAACTAAAGAAATTCAACAACACTTTCATCCCCAAGCCCCTTCTGATAAGGATTATACTCCACAATATTTGTATAATCAAAAATATAATAAATCAGATCAACCTGTTATAGGAGTCGACTGGTATGATGCTTATGCTTATTGTTCCTGGAAAGGAAAACGCCTCCCTACTAGAGAAGAATGGGAAAATGCAGCAAAAGGAACACATAATAATTTTTATCCTTGGGGAAACAAATACAATGAAAAATATTTTCAAAGCGATGAAAAAGTAGCTCCTGACTTCAGAGGTTTAAACAATAATGATCAAAGTTCATATGGCGTTTTTGATATGGCATCTAATGTCTCTGAATGGACTTATGATCATTCAATGAATGAAACACAAGCTATTTATGGAAGTTCATACAAAAAGGGTAAATTACATGAAGTCTATAGTGTTACGTTCATGCATGTGATAGAATCTAAAGATTACTATTCTGATGAAACTGGATTTAGGTGCGCATTAACAATAAATGAAAAAAACTAATTAGTAAGGAATATGAAATGTCTCGAAGAAAACGAGGTGCAACTGAAATTTCTCTTTTTCCATTTTTAGGGGTATTGTTATGCGTCATAGGCGTTCTCATTATGATAATCGTTGGGGCATCCTTAGCTATGGTAGACCCTCCCTCAATCTCTCCTGATGAAATGGATAGCCTCTCAAATAGTAAGCAAGAATTAGAAAATCAAATTTTAATTAAGAAATCAATTCTAAAAAATTCTTTAGATAAGCTCAGAGAAATAACAACTTACAAAAATCATGTAGTACAGTTAAACGACAATATTGGTGATCAAAAGAAAAGGAATGTTGATTTAAAAAATCAACTGAAACACTTACTAAAAGAAATTGAACAGATGAAATTATCACTAAATAAAAAAAAGAAGAAGAAATTGAATAGAAATCAAAAACTCGCGGTTCCAAAAAGATTCAAAGGAAAAAGTAAATTTCATCCTGTTTTAGTTGATTGCCTCGAAGATTCAGTCGTTTTTTTACAAAGTAATGAAAAGATAAGTAAAGACGATATTGATGATTCACTTTATATCCATACTGTTTTTTCTGATATAAAAAAATCAAATAAATGGTGTCTTGTAATGATTGTAAGAGAGAAAGGGGTTAAGACTTTTGACTCAATTCATGCTAAAGCCAAAAAAATGAAAATCCCATATGGGTTTTGGCCAATAATTGGAAATAAAAAATACGATGTAAGGCATTGGAAAACAGCTGGCTTTCTTAATCGAAAGCCATAAATAGAAGATTAAGCAATGAAAAGAAACAATAGTGCAAATGTATTTAATCTGGACCCTTTATTAGACATCGTTTCAAATGTGGTTGGATTTTTAGTTATTATTCTTGTTGTTGTTTGTATCTTGTCCTCGAATCTACCGCTTCCAAAAGAGATTGAATCGCAGCGAGTGAGAAAAAATCAACTTGAAACTGATATTATTGAACTTAAAGTACGTTTAGAAAGTCTCGTAATCCAGTTACAAAAAACAACAGATATATTATCAGCACAACAATCAATTGATTCAATGGCTGATGATAAAGAATCTCTAGAGAATATGTTAAAAACGCTAATAAATAAGCAAGGTAGAATTAAAAGTGAAATTGAGACGGCTGAAACACGTCTTGCACGTTTAAATAAAAAAATAAATGGACCTCAATCAAAAAATGAAGTTAATTTAATCCCTTCTATTTCCATTGTAAGTTTGAGCAATGATAATGACGTATTAGTACCTTCCTGGAAAAATAAAGAATGTGTAAATTTTTTATGTAGATATGGACGTATCTTTCCTTTTGACATTAAAGATCTTTCAAATAAATTAAGTGAAGTTGTTAATGATTCTGCAAATTCACTATCTATATATGGCACGAAACATTTACAAAGAGATTTATGCGAAAATCTTTCTTATCATTTTTCAAACAATACTGTAGGTAACAATTTTTTTAAGATAAAAGTTATTGATATGCCTATAATCAATGATGCACAAATAGTATTTGAGTGTAAAAATCCAAAATCAGGAGTTTCTATATATCAACTTAAAAGGAAACGTAATTTATTCACAAAGCATCTTTCTAAGATTTCCTCCAAAAAAGTATGGATAAAATTTCTTGTATGGCAGGATAGTTTTGAAATTTTTATCAAAGCACATAAGATAAGTAAAAAACAAAAATTTGAAATTGGTTGGTTACCATACTCTGAAGACGAAGATATTAAATTATGGTTATTTAGGTCTTTGTTATCTGATGATTCATCCAATAGCATAACAGAAGGTCCACAGGAATAGTCTCCTTTATAGCGATCTTATAATCATCCCCATAATCAGCTCAGAAATTTCCCACAGTTTATTTACATCCCTCCCAAAATCCGTTATAATCAGAAGCAAATTAATTTATAATAAATAAATTGAAAAAAGAATAGAGGTGGATCGGACAAAAACTACGTTCCCAGGCAGATCCGGAACAGCGCAATATTGCGGCTGAAGATATTGCAATGCATATTTCAAGAAAATATATGGGGTCGCATCTTAATTATTAACTATTAATTAAGATGCGCCCCCTTTCTTTTCCAACGCTGGAGTGCGCTGAAGCATGGG